>Ga0075424_100000490_pt1 | contig 30843 bp, 26 predicted proteins | sample SoiMethybrSBSTD3_FD_75301 | JGI IMG/M metagenome (GOLD analysis project Ga0075424, IMG submission 75301) | Bulk soil microbial communities from a Populus tree surrounding site in Tennessee, USA - Soil MetaG P. TD hybrid SBSTD3 | ecosystem: Environmental > Terrestrial > Soil > Tree plantation... | reverse complement strand
GGGGCAACACCCGCCGCATTCGTGGGGCACTTCAGCCGCTTCTCAAGACCGCGCCGCTCTCGAAGAGCGCCGTGTCGCGCGTGATCGCCACCCTGAAGAGCAGTCTGGAAACATGGCGGACGCGGTCGTTGGCCGACCTCGACGTCATCTATCTCTACCTGGATGGCTTTGCGTTGCGTGTCCGGAGCGCCGGGAAGGTGGTCAGCGTGCCGGTGCTGGGCGTTGTCGCCGTCCTGAGCGACGGCCGTAAGCAGCTCCTCGCTCTCGACCTCTGCGGCGGCGAGTCGTTCGCGACGTGGAAGGGCTGCCTCGCCGATCTCGTCGCGCGCGGGTTGCGCGCGCCGGTGCTCGCGGTGATCGACGGCAACGCCGGGCTGCGGCGTGCAGTCAGTGAGGTGTGGCCCCGTGCTGCCGTGCAGCGCTGTTGCGTCCACAAGCTACGCAATCTCGAACGGAAAGCGCCGAAGCACGCGCTGGCGGAGATCCGTGATGACTTCCATCGCATCGTGTACGCCGCGAGTCTCGAGGCCGCGCGTGGCGCCTGGGCAGCGTTCGAGCGCTCCTGGGGCAAACGATGCCCCGGTGTGGTCACGAGCCTGCGCGAAGGCGGCGACGAACTCCTGACGTTTCTAACCTTCCCGAAAACGCAGTGGAAGACGTTGCGGACTACAAACACGATTGAACGACTCCACGAAGAGTTCCGGCGACGCGTGAAGACGCAAGGCTCCCTCCCCACGGAAGACGCGGCCCTTGTTCTGCTCTTCAGCCTCGTGGCGAGCGGGCAGATCAAGTTGCGACGGATCGACGGTTGGCGGAAGATCGCCGCCGTGCTCCGCGATTGGGCGGTGGCAGCATGACGTCCTCGGTGGCGCCCAGAGAAGGGATCGACGTGAAGCTGACGGGAGATCTCGTGCGCCGGTTCGAGCAACTCATGGCCGAATCGGTCGCGTCGCTGATCACGCATAGCCTCCGAATTCCCGGTAACCCTGAAGGATATGCCCTGTTTCAAGACGGATCGATCCTCGCCATGCTCTCGACCAACCCGCGCGAAGGATGGGCAACCCAGACCTACGGCCTGACCGGTCAGTCGGCGGAGGCCGTGCGACGAGTGATCGACTTTTTCAGAGCCCATCAGGTCCCGGCGTGCGTTCGTATCGTTCCTCACGGGTTCACGGCGGAGCAGGCAGACGTGCTGGGCGAGCACGGTTTACGCCACACCGACTTCCAGGCGATAGCCTGGTCGCCGCTGCCGCTACGCATCGATCCCGTCACCACCGCTGACGTACGGGAAGTCTCAAGTACCGAAGAACTGGATGCTCATATCGATATCAACCTCGGCGCCTATGGGGTCCCGCCGGCCATCATTGATCGCCGCCGTCCGCTGCGTCGAACGTGGCTGGGCACGCCAGGCCGCCGGCTGTACTTGGCATACGTCGAGGGACAGCCGGCCGCGCAGGCGATGTTGTACTGGAGTGGAGAGATCGCGTACCTCGAGAGTGCGGGGACCCTTCCCGCGTTCCGTGGTCTCGGGTTGCATCGAGCCTTGATTCAGCGACGAATCGCCGACGCGATGGCCCTCGGTTGCCGGCTCGTCATCGGCGCGGCGGAGTTTGGGAGCCAAAGCTTCACGAATCAGATCGGCTGCGGCCTGTCGGTAGCGTACACGGCCGCGCGCTGGCGACAATCCACGTGACCGATGGACGGGCAATCGATCCCATCAGTCAGCGAAATCTCTGTTTCGGTCGACGCCGGCCTACGTGGGAGATTCCGGCTTGAAAACGTCTGGTCGGAAGGGCGCGTCAATTTCTCAATTTCCACATCAAAAGGGTCACCACCTCGGCGGGCGCGGCCACCGTGACTAACTAGCCGACTCGGACGCCGCGGTCAGCGCCAGGAGCCGATGGAAGAGCGGCGGTGATCATGCGACGGCCATAGATCTCACGCATAGGCAAGAAGCACAGCGTGAGGACGGTCACCGCGATGAAGATGAGACCCGGCAAGGCGATCATCGTCCCGGCGCCGAACCCGTCGGCCAGACCGCCGGTGGCGAGGTTGCTAAAGGCCATCACCCCCCCGCTCGACCCCCAGTACAACGCCAGCACCCGGCCGCGAACGTGATCGGGGGTGGCGATCTGGAGCAAGGTCGTCGTCAGCGCGATGAACATCGACTGTGTCAGGCCGACCGCCGCCGCCGCGAGCATCGCACCGGGCCAGGAGACGATGTAGCCCAGGGGCACGAGCGTCAGCCCGCTGAGGATGCCCGTCGCGAAGAGCAGATACCCGCAGTGGGCCCGTTGCGCGAAGCCCGCAAGGAGAAAGGCGCCCATGAGCGAGCCAATGCCGATCGCCATCACGAGCAGGCTATAGGCCGTGCCGGACGCACCGCGCAGATCGGATGCCAACCGGGGAAGGGCCGCATCGTAGCCCATCGTGAAGGCACAGTGAAGAAAGATGAGCGTGATCAGCGAAGCCACGACCGGGCATGGATAGCGTACCGGACCCCCTGCGCGAACTGCGCAAGCGGGTTGTGGTCCGAGCCGCTGCGCTGGTGCGGCACCTCGCCGAGCACCCCGATCTGCCAGATGGCCAAGGCGGAGAGCGCGGCCGCGACGAGGAAGGCGCCAGCGCCACCGCCGACATGGAGCAAGGGCGCGGCCAGCAGCGGCCCCACCAGCCGGGCGCCATTCACGTTCCCCTGGAGAAGGGAGACGGCGTTGAGCAGGTCGCGCTCCGGGACGAGGCTGGAGAGCATCGCCTGCTCCGCCGGCGTGCTCGACGAGCGGGACGCACCGTGGATGAAGGAGAACGCGACGAGCGGCCAGGCCTCCTGGCCTCCCGCCCAAGCGAACCAGGCGAGCCCGAGGCTCGAGAACAGGCCGATCGCATTCAGCGCGAGCAACATCGTCCGCCGATCGAAACGGTCGGCGAAGACACCAGCGAACGGGGTGATGATGAGCGATGGCAGGAAGGAGGCGAACACCACGAGGCCGACAGTGCTTGAGTGGTGGTGCAGGTCGAACGCCACCCAGCCCCGCGCCGTGAGCGCCGTCATGTAGGCGACGCCCGACAGGATCGACGCCGTCCAAAGCGGCCGGAAACGCCTATGCCGAACAGCGGAGAAAATACCCGCGCGATCTGCGCCCGCCACGATGTCGGTCGACATTCGGTCTCGTTAGCCGCGCCGGGGCGACACCCGACGGCTGCACCTATATTAGTGTGAGTCTCCTATTAGTGAGTCTCGCGATTTCTCGGGCGGCCGAACTGGCCGAGAGGAACGCGCTTCGCGGGCCGAGAAGGAAGACTCGATCAGGACTCGTGTCGCCCGGCTTGGGCTACCGAGCCGCTGGATGGGAGCAACTTGCTGGGTAATTCCTGGATGAAGTCTGGGTGATCGCTGGTACCAGGAGTCGACGTCGGTCAACCGTCAGCCCGGCACCACGATCTGGTCAAACCCCTCCGCATAGGCATATCCCTTCTCTTTCCCAAGGATGGCGGCGCGATTCCGTATGCGAGCCTCGAAGTCCTTGAAGTCACCGATCTGGCTCGCGTGGCAACGGATCGCCTCGAGCTTCAGTTCCATGGTCTCGGAGATGTCGATCAAGAGACGCGGTTGTTCCCACTGGATGAAGTGCACCTCACGAACGCTATGAGGCTCGTACTCGCGAGGCAGTTCCGGAAAAGCCAGATGATCTCGCGCGAGGGGGTAGACGCAGTCGAGGACCACGCGCCCGGTAACCCGGTGGTCTCGATGCCAACCGGGGAAGTTGTTGTACGTGCGGTGCGGATTCAGGGTGATGATGAGGTCGGGTCGCCATCGACGAATCTCACGAGTGACATCGCGCCTGAGATCGCGCGTGTCTTCCAACTCGCCATCCTCGTAGCCGAGGAACTCGACGTCCCCCACGCCGAGCACTTGGGCGGCTCGTCGCTGTTCCTCTGCGCGAATCGATGCGAGCTGCTCCGACGTGACGCTGCGATTACCCGATCCCTTGTTGCCATTGGTCAGAATCACGTAGGCGACCTCCCGGCCCTCCTTGGCCAGCCGGCCGACGGTGCCGCCAGCCAAGAAATCAGGATCGTCGGGATGCGCCGCGATGAACATCACCCGCCCATTAGGTGTTGTCATGAATCCTTCCCGGCGGGCGACATGGTGTTGGCCTGACGGCGGCATTGCCATGCTGCTCCCGCGAGCAGGACGGCCCCAACCAGAAACGGAGCAGAAAGGTCAAGGACGTCGGCGAGCGCACCCATCGCGAGAGGCCCAACGATCTGACCACCATCGCTCATCGTCCGCAGCCAGCCGATCGCGATGCCCTGGAGTGAGCGCTCGACCTGATCGCTCGTGAGCGCGGTCGGAATTGCTGCCACGAAGCCGGCCGCTGCCCCGACCGCGAAGCTGCAGATGCCGAGGCCGACCGGCTGCGTGAGCTGCGACGTCCCAGCCAGCAACGCGGCATAGACGAGTAAGCCTGGAAGCAGCACGCGCATGCGACCCCGCCGATCCGAGGCGGTGCCGCCTAGCCATAACGCCATGAGTCGTCCGAGCACGCTTAGACTGACGACAGTGCCGACGGCCTTCGGGCCAAGACCCGCGCGCGTAAACAGGTAGAGAGGGAACAGGAACACGAGAACACCGACCTGAATGGCCGTCAACAGGGCGCTCGTCACACCCATGAGAAGCACACCCGGTGTGTGCAGCATTGTGCTCAGAGCGCGTCGATTCGGCGATCGCTGCCGGGACGGTGTGGCGGAAGCAAGTGATGCCCAACGTAAGACCGCGAGCGCCGCCACGACCATGCACGCGGCCTCGAAGAGAAATGGGCTGGCGACTCCAATTCCTTCATAGAGCCAGCCGCCGGCGGCGCTGCCCAGCAACAGTCCCGATGCCTCGCTCATCAGGAGCAAGCTGACCGCCCGGCTTCTGCCTTGCGGCGCCGGCACGCTGACGGTGGCGGTCGTGGCAACGGTCGCGAACATGGCCCAACCCAGTCCGCCCAGCGCCCGCAACCCGAGGAATACCTCGAACCGCGAAGTCACGACGCTGAGGACATCAATGAGTGCGATCAGCGTCAACCCGCCAACCATGAGCGGACGTCCGAGACGGTTCAACAGGTATCCGGTCGGCATGTTGGCGATCCATTTGCCGGCGCCGAATACGACGGGGATCAAGGTCACCATCCGGTAGTTCGCGGAGAACGTGCGCTGGAGGTAGAGCGGCATCGCGGGCCGCAGAACCCCCTGGCCGAGATTGAACAAGAACGCCGCTGCGAGTACCGCCGACGGCACCCGCTGCTCCCGCCCCGAGAGAGGCGGCGTCATGGGCTCGCTTCGGACGCTACAATCGGTCCGGCCACGTCAGCGCTCAGGACCGTTCTTCGTTCCCAGGCATTGGCACGCGCCTGCGTGGGTCCGGTATACCGAAGTCCGCATTCGTTGGAGGATCTGCTCGAGTTGCTGCTGAAGCCTTTCCAGCTCGGTGATCTGATTCGTCACCGCATCAAGCTGCGCCCGAACCAACGCGCGAAGCCGAGGACGAAGAGGGTGGTGCCCGCCTCCATTGAGTGTGTCCATCAGTGTCTTGAGCTGTTGGAGCGGCAGCCCCAGAGAGCGGGCTCGACGGATGAACCGCAGCCGCTCCACGCCGGTCTGATCGTAGAGTCGGTAGCCCGACGCGGCGCGTCTCGGGGCCGGCAATACTCCGATTTGCTCGTAGTACCGGATCGTTTTCGCCGCTACCCCGCTCGTCTTGGCGACTTGGCTGATCGTGAGGCTGGGGGCCATAGACTACCTCCCTCGGTTGAGTCCCGCCCAACGATAGGCCTTCCAGTAGCTAGAAGGTCAAGAGGGAGGCGCCGAGCCAGCCGAAGAGTGCCGGCGCCTCTCCTGCCCTCAGCACGCGCAAGGTCGCCGGTGCTACGCTGCCCGGCAAAGCACCTCAGCAGTCGGAGATCGCGAGATCAGTAGTGGATCGAGAGGGGGAGGAACATATGGCAGAGACCGTCCGGGGAGCGATCCGTGAGTTGATGGAGCAGACGATGAGGACTATGGACGCCTTGCTCGAGGCGTCGGATCGGGAACTCGCGATGGCATCGTCGCACCCGTGTGCGCAAGGGAAGGATGTGTGGACGCTCCTCACCAACGACATCGACCACGAAAAGATCCATACCGGGCAAGTCCTCGAAGGGCGCTACGAGTCGCGGAACACGGCATCGCCGATGGAACGCCTGCTGGCCGAGTGGCTTGCCGAACGGGCGCGGTTCATAGGCTCGCTCATCGGCCTTACAGACGCGCAGTTCAACAGCGAGACGGCCCCCGACCAGTGGACTTATCGGGTTATCGCGAAGCATGTCCTTACCCTGGAACAGCATTCGCTGAAGACGATTGCCGAGGACCAGGCGGCAAGAGCGGCTAGTCGGTAGGATTAGACGAGCACGAAAGTCGTTACAGAGAGGATCAGGATGCCGACCAGCGGGAAGGTGGTGCTATAGACTCCAGGCTCCTCGAGGTCATGATTTTTTGTTGAAAAGGCTTCAATGTACCGGCGGATGATCTCTTTTTCTCGAGTGGCGTAACCCGCTCCTCGCGCGTGCCGTCTGCTCGAATAACTCCATGAAGGCCCGCGCGCTCGCCGTGACTCTGCGGGCCTCGTGGTGAATGACGTGGAAATGTCGCTGAATGCGAACCCCTCGCAGCCGGAGGGCGCGAAGCCGCCCGGCGGCTATTTCTCCCTGCACCGCGTAGAGTGAGACAAACGCAACGCCTAGCCCCGCCATCACGCCCTGCTTGATCGCTTCGGTGTGGTCGAGCTCCATCGCTACGCGGAACTTGACACGTTGTAGCGCGCGTTCTGTGACGCTACGGGTCGCAGACCCTTCCTCCCGCAGGAGTAGCGGCTCGTCGGCAAGTGACTCGGGGGTGACGTCGCGACGTTTGGCCCAGGCGTGCGTGGGAGAGACGATCAGAACGAGTTCATCCACCATTCCAGCTGCCAGACATTCCTGGCCGGGCCGGAGGGCATGCCCGCCGACGATCCCAAGATCGAGCTCGCGTTCCCTGACTCGTCCCTCGATGGTCTGCGAATTCGCGATCTGGAGCTTCACATCCACGCCGGGGTATTTGGTCCGGAACGCCGCAACCATTCTGGGCAGCACGTACAGACCCGGAGTCGTGCTGGCGCCGATCAAGAGCGATCCATGAGCCAGGCCATCCAGCTCAGCGAGCGCCTGGCGCGCGCCCTCAACCGCTGAAACAGCCCGCTCAGCAAATTGCTCGAAGACGCGGCCCGCCTCGGTCACAGCGACGACCCGGCGACGACCCCGACGGAAGAAGAGCTGCTTTCCCAGCTCGCTTTCGAGCTCGCTGACGTGTTCAGACAGCGTCGGCTGCGACGAATGGATTTTCTTGGCTGCCAGACTGAAGCTCCTCTCCCTGGCGACGGCGAGAAAGACCTCGAGCTGGCGTAGCGTCATTCGGGTTTTCCCTATACTTAAGTTCCAAAGATCGTATTGGACCCTATAGCACGGCTGGGCGTATGACAAGGGCCAGAACGGGAAAGGAGGTCCCGATGATTTTTCGACACTTCCTGTCACCAAAGACCGGCTGCGCTAGCTACCTGTTCGGCTGAGCGGGCAAAGCCTGCTGCGCTGTGGTGGATCCACAGCTTGAGATCGAGCCCTATCTCGACGCCGCTGCTGAGAAGTCCATGCGGATCACGCACATCTTCGAGACCCACGTCCAGGCTGATCACCTGTCCGGCGCCCACCGGCTTTCGGAGGCGACCGGCGCACCGGTGGTCTTTCACAAGTCGGCCCCGGTCGAGTTCCCGCATCTCACTGTCGAGGATGGGGAACGACTCGATCTTGGCAATGTGTCGCTGTCGATCCTCCACACGCCTGGGCACACGCCGGACAGCGTCTCGATCTTGGTCACGGACAAGACTCGGGCCTCGGAACCCTGGTTTGTCCTGACCGGGGACACGCTGTTCTCGGGCGGGGTGGGTCGGCCAGACCTCATTGGTGCTGGATCGGAGGCGAGGCTCGCCGAACAGCTCCACGAGAGCTTGCACAGCAAGATCTTGACGCTGCCTGATCATCTCGAAATCTTCCCAGCGCATTTCGGCGGCGCCGCGTGCGGTAAGGGTCTGAGCGGGAAGCCCGGCTCGACCATCGGTTTCGAGCGTCGGTTCAATCCGGCGCTTCAGGCCAAATCCAGAGCAGAGTTCGTAGACTTCGTCCTGGCGGGTCTTCCGCCTCAGCCTGAGATTTTCGCCGAGAATCGCCGGCGCAACCTGACGGGCGAATGAGCGAGATGCGGCTCGGACTGCGGGAGAATCTCCCGCAGTTCGCGCTGCTCGTGGTCCTGAACGCCTTCGTCGGCGCGATGGTAGGCCTGGAGCGGACGGTGCTGCCACTCCTGGGCGAGCAGGAGTTCGGGCTCAGCTCGAAGACGGCCATCACGTCGTTCATTGTCAGCTTCGGGGTGACGAAGGCGGTGATCAACCTGATCGCGGCCCGGGCGTCGGACCGCATCGGCCGCAAGCCGATCCTGGTCGTCGGCTGGCTCTTCGCCCTCCCCGTACCGTTCCTGATCATCTACGCACCGGCGTGGTGGTGGATCGACCTCGCTAACGTGCTCCTTGGCGCCAATCAGGCGATGGCGTGGTCGATGACCGTCATCATGAAGGTCGATCTGGTTGGACCGAAGCGCCGGGGCCTCGCCCTTGGGCTGAACGAGTTCGCGGGCTACTTCGCGGTGGGGGTGATGTCGTGGGTCACCGGCTACATCGCCGCGCACAGCGCGTTGCGCCCACAGCCCTTCTATCTTGGGATTGTCATCGCCGTTGTCGGCCTCGTTGTCTCCATTCTGTTCGTGAGAGAGACGCGTCCCTACGCGCACCTCGAAGCGGCCACGGCACCCCAGACGACGAGCAGCGTCCGTCCATCGCTTGGCCACGTCTTCTACGTCACGACCCTTGGGAACGTGAGCCTCTTCGCGGCCTGCCAGGCGGGCCTCGTGAACAATCTCAACGACGGTATGTCCTGGGGTCTTTATCCCCTCTTCTTCGCCAGCTATGGTCTCGGCGTCTCCAGCATCGGCCTCATCAAGGCGGTCTACCCCATGGTGTGGGGCGTTCTGCAAGTCGCGACCGGACCGCTATCGGACCGCTTCGGCCGGAAGGAGCTGATCGCCGGAGGCATGATCGTCCAAGCCGGAGGGATCTGGTTGACCGTCCTCATCCCGACCTATGTCGCGTGGTTGGCTGGGGCCGCGCTGCAAGGACTCGGCACGGCGATGGTCTATCCCACACTCCTGGCAGCAATCACAGACCACGCGCACCCGACGTGGCGCGCGACCAGCCTCGGCGTGTACCGATTCTGGCGCGACCTCGGCTACGCCGTCGGCGCACTGCTCTCCGGTGTCGTCGCAGACCTCGTCGGGCTGGCCGCGGCCATTCACCTCGTCGCGGCGTTGACGCTCATTTCTGGCCTTGTCGTCGTTCGGGCCATGGGGAAACCGAGCCCCAGGCCAATCCCGGCCCGCGCATGAGATCAAAGGCCACCACAGGAAGGAGAGTGCCATAGGGGGTCATTGGGCTGTCACACTCCGGCCAGGAGCGTGTCCAACAAATTAAGGGATAGGAGGACACGGTATGGATCAGACAGCCCTTCTACAGTTCTTGTTGGATGCCAGCCGACGGGGTTACGCGGCTGGTGGCAGTGCTGTCAAAACGCGGGAAGCCGATCACTCGACGACCATCGTCCTCGAGCATGGCGATTGGAGGTTTCACGACAATTACTTTGGCGGGGAGCCGTATGGCGGACGGGAAGTCGTGTTCTTCGGGGGCCAGCCGGTCTGGATGGCCGTCTATTACGGACAAGTCGACGACGCAAACGTCGACTCAATCTATTCGTTCTTACAGCGGGCCTTGCGCGAGGCTCCGCCCGAGTTTCCTGTCCGCGGTCCCGACGCCTTCACCGAAGGTCGATTTTCATACCGGAATGTCTACGAGGGCGACGTGATGAGATTCTGGGGCCAAGAGACCATTCACGCCGACGGCCGACTGGTCTACACCGCCCGCTACGGGGGCGGCCTAGTCGACCGACGGAGCGGTGACTGAATGCCCGGCGGCCGCCTGACGCCCAATCCCCTCGCCGAGGATCCCGTTACCGACCCTGAGGATCGAGCCCTCGTCCTCCGCGCGAAGTCCGGGGATGCGGCCGCCCTCGAGGAGTTGGTCGTGCGCCATCAGGCCTGGATCTACAACATCGCCGTCCGCATGCTCTATCACCCCCAGGACGCCGAGGACGCGACGCAGGAGATCCTCGTCAAAGCATTGACGGCGCTGTCCTCGCACGAGGGACGCAGTAGCTTTCGCACATGGCTCTACCGCATCGCCGTCAACCACGTGCTCAACACAAAGCGGGGGCGGCTCGAGCCGCCGACGATGAGTTTCAGCTGTTACGCTCACGGGCTCGATCGCACGCCGGACCTGGATCTACCCGATCAACGCAGCGTCCCTGTCGACGTGCGCCTGCTCGTGGAGGAAGCTCGACTGTCATGCACCACAGGCATGCTGCTTTGTCTTGATCGAGAGCAGCGTTTGGTCTACATCCTGGGTGAGATCTTCGAGGTGACCGACAGTGTGGGCGCGGAGCTCCTCGAGATCAGCCGCGAAAACTTCCGCCAAAAACTCGCCCGTGCACGCCGAGACCTGCACAATTTCATGAACGAACGATGCGGGCTGGTCAATCGGGCGAATCCTTGCCGCTGTGCGAACAAGACACGCGGCTTTATGCAAGCGGGCTACATTGATCCAAACAGCCTTCTGTTTGCGCGCGACCACGTCGAACGGGTCCACGAAGTCCTGCGGACCAGCGCCGAGGCGCTCACGACACTCGATGCGCAGTACGCGGACGTCTTTCGGCAGCACCCCTTCCGTCCACCGCGTGACTTGCTGCCGGCGCTGAGGCGGATGCTCGCCGGCCCGAGTTTCAAGCGGGCGACTGACTCTCTTTGAGGATGACCGTCTGGGTAAACGAAAGGGGTCAGCGGCTCTTGCGTCCGCTAACCCCTCGTCGTCGATGGTTGCGGGGTCCGGTCCCCGTCTCGATACGATCTCTCAGCCCCGCGCGGGCCCCTGCACGCCGTCGCAAGCGTCGCGGCGACTAGTTCCCCTACCCTGCGCCGCACCGGGTACTGAGCGACGCGCTTGCGGGCTCCTGCGCGTCCATGCGACTCCGCAGCGACCATTGGGTTGCCAACCCAACGGGCCGTGCAAGCAACTATCTCGTCGCTTGCTAGAGACGCAGCAAAGCTCGGACGGTAGCCCGTGCTTGAGTTGCGATCACGTTTTTGCTAGATCTGCCGGGGATTGACGGGCTGTTTAATACCGACAAGATCGACGCGACTAAACATGCAGCTGAAAAGTTCCTTGAAACACCACCGGGTCGGACCTGAAATGGCGACCTCTGAATGCGCGGCTATTTTCGACCGACTGCGCTCAATCGCCGAGGGCCGCCCTCTCGACGATCTCGCGAATTCGGCGGAAGGTGAGGACGCGCCGCCGATTACCCTCGGGGAGCTTCTGGATGTCGTCGTCGGTGAGGGCCACGGTATTGCCGTAGGCCTCGTGCACGGGGATCTCGCTGTCGGCGAGCGATGGCATGGCCTGCTTGCGGGCCATGGCCGCCTCGACATACGGCGCCAGCTCCTGACGCTTGGCCCGCTCCCGGTCGGCCTCGCGCTCCGCGAACTCGGGCATGACCTCGGCCGCAAACAGCTCGAGGCTCTCGCAAATGTGATCGTGACGATTCTTGCCGCCCTGCTGGATGAAGATGGTCTGGTCGACGCCCGCATCCTGGAAGGTGCGGAGCGCCCCGCGCAGCTCGTCGGGCGTGCCGATACAGTTGGCGCCTCCGCCGAGCACCTCGGTGCCGATCTGATCGCGCACGGCCTCGAACGCCGTCCAGATGTCCGTGCGTCCGGGTTTGTGCTTGCCGAAGACGTAGTGGTGAGCGAGAGCGAACTGAAAGAACCGGAAGCCGTCGGCGCCCCGGCGGCGGGCTTCTTGTGCGTCGCCATGGCACGAGAACCCGGTGACCATGGCGATGTTCGGATTCACCGCGTGGCCGATGGGCACGCACTCGCGCTTGAAGGTCTCGTAGTAGTCGTCGACCCAGGTCTTGGCCTCGGCGGGATCGACAAACGCGAAGGTCAGCGCGCCGATGCCGAGCTGCGCGGCCAGGTGGATGGTCTCGCGATTGGAGCAGGCCACCCAGATCGGGGGGTGGGGCTTCTGCACCGGCTTGGGCACCACATTGCGCGCGGGCATCGAGAAGAACTGACCCTGGAAGCCCGGGTAGGGATTCATCACCATCATGTTGGCGACCTGCTCGACGGTCTCGCGCCACATGGCCCGTCGGTCGGCCGGCTTGACGCCGTAGCCTTCGAGCTCCGCCCGTGAGGCGGACTCACCCGTCCCCCAGTCAACGCGGCCGCGCGAGACGAGATCGAGGGTCGCGATACGCTCGGCCACGCGGGCGGGCTGATTGTATCCAGGTGGCATGAGCACGATGCCGTGGCCCAGCCGGATTCGCGTTGTGCGCTGGGAGCACGCGGCTAGGAACACCTCGGGAGCCGACGAGTGCGAGTACTCCTCGAGGAAGTGGTGCTCGACCTCCCAGGCGTAGTCGATGCCGAGGCGGTCGGCCAGCTCGACTTGGTCGAGGGCGTTCTGGAAGAGATGCAGTTCGCTGTCGGTCTCCCACGGCCTCGGGAGTTGGTGTTCGTAGAAGATACCGAATTTCATCGCGCCTCCGCGTCTTGAGAAAGGCGGCCAATTCTAGAGGGGCGTAGCGGGACTGTCAACGCAACTCCCTCGCGATTTGATGGGATCAAGACGATCAGCATGCGCGCGCGCCCAGCCGAGCCAACGGTGGACCTCCGTCCCCGGCTCGACCGGCAGGCCGCCGTCGATCGCACCGCGTTCGACCGCGTCGGCGTAGGCGCGCAATCGCTGGCTCTTCGACCACGCTTTGGCCTCACTCTCCAGACGCGCGACCCGCTCAGCCTCCTCACGCCGCCGAGCCTCGGCTTCAATTCGTCGCCGTTCTGCCTCCTGCCATTCTCGATGCCGGCGCTCAATAGCCGCGTGTTCTGTCCGCTTCGCATCCGCGACGAGGACCACGCCGACGAGCACCGCATTGAGCTGCTCTTCGAGCGGCTTCCTTTCGACGTCCACCCATGCTCTTCGGAATCCACGGCCGGCCGTCTCCTTGAGGCGCACTTCGAGCAAGCCGCTGGGCCGGTAGTCCCACTTCGCGCCCCACGTCCGGCCGTACTTACGCAGATCTTCCTGATCTTTTGGGGTGGGGACATGCTCCGACCGCGTCGTTCGTTCGACGAGGCCGAGTTGAACCGTCTGACCCAGGACGCCGACGTGTGTCCCCTGATCGCGCCCCTCCCCCAACTTGATGGACCAGCCTCTCGCCTCAACGGCTCTCGCCAAGGCGTTCATGATCCGAAGGCTCCGCGGGACGTTGTCCTTCGCGACAGCGATGTCGAGGCAGCGCTCCGACCACGGAGTGCGGACACGGCGCGGGTGACGGACCTCACGACCCCGATGATCCAGGCCTGGATGGACGACATGGCCGGTGTGGACCTCGCGTTGAGCACCATCCGGGTTCGCCAATCGGTCCTGTCTAGCTTCTGTGGGTGGCTGGTGAAGCGGGACCTGTTGGTCGCGAACCCGGTCGCCAAGCTCGAGCGGCCTCCACACCATCGAGAGCCGCCCAAGCAGGTGCCGGGCTCCGAGATCATGGACGCGTTGGCCGAGGCCGCGAAGGCACGCCGCCGGCCGCGTGACGTGGCGATCTTCCTGATCATGCGCTACACGGGCATGCGGCGCGAATCTGTTGCTACGCTACGTGTCCAGCACCTCGATAGGACGTGGGGTCTCCGGGGCGTTCGCGACAAGGGCGGCAAGACGCGCGACATCCCTCTGCCCTCCGTGGTCGCGAAGTTCCTGCAAGCGTATGTGGAGATGGTTCTCGTGAAGCAGGTCGAGAAGGTCGGGCCCGAGACGCCGCTCTTCTGGTCTACGTGGGGCCGTCGTGCGATCGGCAAGACGCGCGCGCCGATGACGGGCAAGAACATCTGGCGGCTCTGCAAGGTCTACGGCCGGATGATCGGCTACCCCGAGCTCAAGCCTCATGATCTGCGACACGGTGTTGCGATGGAAGTTCTCGAACAGCATCACGACCTCGAGCAGGTCCGCGCGCTCTTGGGGCATTCGCGCATCGACACCACCCAGGTCTACGCCAGCATCAGGCCGGCTCAGCTCAAGCGCGCGGTGTCGTTCTACGAGGAGAAAGCGATCAGAATTCTGACCGAGTGAGGACGTGCACGAGTTACATGTTCGAGGAACATTCCGATGTTCCTAAAACATGGAGCGAAAAAAGTAAACGAAATCGAATTGGTGGCCCCAACGGGATTCGAACCCGTGTTTCAGCCTTGAGAGGGCCGTGTCCTGGGCCTCTAGACGATGGGGCCAACTAGCGCAACGCCACGAGACGATCGCAACGAGCGCGCACTGCAACTTACACGAAAATTTGTTGGCTGGGGGAGGAGGATTCGAACCCCCGCTACGTGGTCCAGAGCCACGCGTCCTACCACTAGACGATCCCCCACCAACGCACCCAACCTTACCACACCTCCCAATGAGGGACTGTCCCCCCGCAGAACGGCCACGGAACCGACAGCCAAACTGAACCGCCAGTCAGCGGATCGCGGATTTGAGCGTGCGGCTCGGGCGGAAGCGCGGAACTTTAGCCGTCGGGATGTGGATCTCTTTGCCGGTGCGGGGATCGCGGCCGTTGCGGGCGGCGCGCTTGGTGACGACGAACGTGCCGAAGCCGGAGATGGTCACGCGGCGGCCGCGGCGGAGCGACTCGACGATGCCACAGACGAAGGCGTTCATGGCGCGCTCCGCGGAGATCTTCGAGCCTCCCGCGCTCTTCGCCATGATCGCCACGAGCTCGGCCTTCGTCATCGCGCCCCGCCCCTCTACTAACTTGCCCGAGCGATCGTGTCAATCGGGACGTGAAGTCAAGCTACTCACGACGTACAGTCCACCCCCAGAGGAGCCAGCCTTCGGTGGGCTCGGTGAAGTCCGCTACGCGCGGCGCACCATAAAACGCACGCCATCGATCACGACGGACGGGACCGCTCGAGACACAGGCGCAGACAACGAGGAGGCAGCTCCAGACAATCACACCACGAAGCGCGAGAGCAGGCCGTGGAGCGCGAACACCGCCTCAGGACGTGACGCGGCGCACCGCGTCCAGGAAGAACGTCGGCTGGAACGGCTTCTCGAGGATCACCACGCCGGCGTCCTTCAGGAACGAGAACGCCTCGCGGTTGGCGGTGTCACCGGTGATGAAGATAAATCGCTGACCGAGCGCGGGATCGTCCTGGGTCGCTTCCTTGTAGAACGACTCGCCATCGCCGTCGGGCATTCTGATGTCCGACACGATGAGATCGTAGCGCTGGTTGCGCACGCGCTCGAGCCCCTCGCGGCCGCCGGTGGCGACGTCGACGCGCCAGCCCGTCTGGGTCAGGATCGTCACGATCAGGTCCAGCACGCTCGCTTCGTCCTCGACGACGAGCGCGGTCCGGCCTTCGCCGGTGACGATCATGGGTGAGCCTGCCGGCTTCGCGCGCTGAGCGGCCGCCGACTGCGCGACCGGCATCTCCAGCCGGAATACCGTTCGGCCCGGGCGGCTCTCGACGACCAGATGCCCGCCGTGCTCCTCGACGATGCCGTACGAGACCGAGAGCCCAAGACCGGTGCCGCTGCCGACGGGCTTGGTGCTGAAGAACGGCTCGAATACGTGCGGCAGCGCGTCTTGCGGAATGCCGGGACCATCATCGATTACCTCGGCGTGCACCATGCGCCCGTCGCGGCTCACGGTCGTGTTCAGGGTGATGCGCCCACCGGACTTGCCCTCGAGCATGGCCTGCTCGGCGTTCAGCAGCAAGTTCAGGAACACCTGCTCGAGCTGATGCGGATCCGCCATAACCGGCGGCAAACCACGGGCGAGCTTCTTGTCGACGGCGATGCCCGAGACGGTGAGCTGATTGATCCGGAGCGCCAGGGTCTGCTCCATCACCTCGTTGACGTTCACGGTGGTGCGCTCGGCCGGGCGCTGGCGCGCGAACAGCAAGAGGTTCCGCACGATCTTCGCCATGCGGTCGGCCTGGCTGACCATCAGCTCGATCGGTCGCAGCACCGCGGTCGGCACCTCGCGCGCGAGCAGCAGCTGGCCATAGCCGACGATGACGCTGAGCGGGTTGTTAAGCTCGTGAGCGACGCCGGAGACGAGCTGGCCGAGCGCCGACATCTTCGCGGCCTGCACGAGTTGCACCTGCTTCTCGCCCAGGCGCACCAGGCTGTCGCGCGCGCTGGCGTAGAGCCGTGCGTTCTCGAACGCGAGCGAGGCCTGGTCAGCGAGCGCCTCGAGCGTCTGCAGCTCTTCGCGCGTGTACGAGCTGCCTGGGTCGGCGCCGAGGCCGAGCGCGCCGATCACGCGCTCGTGAGTCAGGAGCGGCACCCCCACGACCACGCGATAGCCGCTCGACCTGATCCGTTCGCGCACCCACGCCGCCAGTTGAATAGCTGGATCGGACAGGATGTCGGCCGACATCACGATGCGCCGATCGACGATCGCGCGGCCCACCGCCCCCTCGCCTGACTTGAAGATCAGCTCGCTCATGATGTCGGCGTCGGCGCCATAGGCGGCGATCGCGCGCAGCGAGCCGTCTTCCGGCTCCACCAGGAACACGCCGGCGGCGCGCGCATTGACGAGCTCCGCGGCGCCCTTGGCCAGGAGCTTGGCGATCGGCTCCACTTCCAGCGTCGAGGTGAGCTCGCGGGCCAGGCGAGCCAGCACCTCGGCCACGTCGCGGCGCTGCTTGGCCTCGCGGAAAAGCCGCGCGTTCTGGACCGCGATAGCAGCCTGGGCGAGAAAGAGATCGATCAGGTCGAGCTTGTCCTTGCCGAAACGCAAGGGCTCGGTGTGGGCGAGCGCCATGACCGCCAGCAGCTCGTCGCCCGCCAGCACCGGATACCCCGCGTAGCTGCGCATGCCCCAGCGCTCTGACCACTCGCGGTTCACGAGCCGCTCGTCGTTGAGCATGTCGTCGACGACGAGAGGCTCTCGGTGACGGGCTACCCAGCCCGTTCCGCCCTGGTCGTACGTCATGATCGTCGGCGAGTACGACTCCATCATCTCGGGCGCCGTGCTGCTGGTGAACGAGAGCGTGTGCCGCTGCTCGTCGGCCAGCCAGAACGTGACGAGCTTGGCGCCAGTCAGCTCGGCGGCCGAGTCGGAGATGGTCCGCAGCAAGGCGTCGAGCTCGAGCGCGCTCGAGATGCGGCGGTTCACGCTCGTCAGTGCGCGGATGCGCGTCGCCTCGGCGTGCTCGGCCTCGTAGAGCGAGGCGTTGCGGATCGCGATCCCGGCCTGCTTGGCGAGGAACTCGAGCGCGGCGGTCTCGTCGCTGCCGAAGGTGCGCTCGGTCCAGTAGTGCACCACCAGCGCGCCGAGGATCCGGTCCTTCACGGCCAGCGGTGCCGCCGCGGAGGCCTTGAACCCCTCGCGCTCGATGTCACTGCGGCGCTCCGGCGCGAGCCAGAGCCGCGTGTCGGTCAGGATGTTGCGCGTGGTCACGGTACGTCCGTCGCGGACCGCCACGCTGATCGGCCCGCCGCCGATCGGGATCGTACCGATCTTCGCGTATTGCGCGCTCAGGCGGCCGGCCGCGCGCATCACGCGAAACTCCGATGAATTGGCGTCGCCCAGCACGACCATCGCCGACTCGGCACCCATCACCTCGAGTGCCTTGTTCACGATCGTGTCGAGCACCTCGTTGAGGTTGAGCGAAGAGGTCAGCGACTGCCCGATCGCCTCCATCGCCAGAAGCAAAAGCGCGTGGCGCTGATGGTCGCTGACGTCGGTGAAGAACGCGATGGCGCCGGGGCTCTCGCCGTTCTGCCATGGGACGCAGCGGGCCTTGAGCCACACGACGCGGTCGTCACTGAGCACGGTGTGCGGCAGCTCGACGGCATCGGGCGTCTCGCCGGCGAGCGCGCGGCGGATCAGCGGCACCAGGGTCGTGTCACGGAACAGGGGTAACAGCGCCGCGGCGCTGCGTCCGACGGCGTCGGCCGAACGCACGCCGGTGATGCGCTCCATGGCCGCATTCCACTCGACGACTTCGAGGGCGGGATCGAGGATGACGAGCGCTTCGCTGAGGTTGTCGAGGAGGCCCTTGACGACCTCGTCCTTCGTCGGAACGCGCGCCATCCTTCGAGTATGAACGGACCCCCGCTCCCCATGCAATAATGTCGCGATGCGCTTCCCGCTTGACACTTCGACAATCCTGCTTGCCGCAGCGGTCGGCAAGCTGTTGGCAGGCCACATGCAAGTGCGGGGGCCCCAATCCTTCGTTTCGCAGCACTTTGGCCAGGCCGGCGGGGTGCGCGCGCTCGTCCTGACCACCCCCGGCGGCACCGTCTTCCACCCCGAGTGAGCTTCATCCGCGAGTGAGCTTCACCGACCTCCGCGAGTTCGCCGATCACCTCGAGAAGCATGGGCGGCTCAAGCGGGTGACGGCGCCCGTCTCGCGCGATCTCGAGATCGCCGAGATCACCGACCGCGTCTCGAAGAGCCCGGTCGACCGTAACGTCGCCCTGCTGTTCGAGCGCGTCGAGGGCTTCGAGATGCCCGTGCTCGTGAACGCGTTCGGCGCGCAGGACCGTATGGCCGCGGCTCTCGGCGTCGGCCACCTCGACGAGCTCGGCGAGCGGGTCGCCAAGCTCCTCGACCTAAAGCTGCCCGGCACGTTCGCGGAGCGGCTCGGGAAGCTCAGTACGCTGTTCGACCTCGTGAAGGCGGGGCCGAAGCGGGCCACCTCCGCGCCGTGCCAGGAAGTCGTCGAGACGGCGCGCCCGTCCCTGGCGGGGCTGCCGGCGCTCCAGTGCTGGCCCGGCGATGGCGGGCGCTACATCACCTTGCCGGCCGTCTTCACCCGCGATCCGCGCACCGGCCAGCGCAACGTGGGCATGTACCGGCTACAGGTGTTCGACGAGAACACGCTCGGCATGCACTGGCAGACGCACAAGGGCGGGGCCGAGCACCACCGGGTGGCCGAGGAGCAGCCCACCTCGCCCGCGCGCATGCCGGTCGCGATCGCGCTGGGCGGCGATCCCGCAATGATTTACGCGGCCTCTGCACCGCTGCCGCCCGGCGTCGACGAGGTCGTGTTCGCCGGCTGGCTCCGAGGCCAGGGCGTCGAGCTCGTGCGCTGCGTGACGAACGAGCTCGAGGTGCCGGCGCAGGCCGAGATCGTGCTGGAAGGCTACGTCGATCCCCGCGAGCGCCGGCGCGAGGGGCCGTTCGGCGATCACACCGGCTATTACTCGCTGGCGCGCGACTACCCCGTGTTCCATCTCACGGCCGTCACGCGCCGCGCGCGCCCGATCTATCCGACCACGATCGTCGGGCGCCCGCCGCAGGAGGACTACTGGCTCGGCAAGGCGACCGAGCGGCTGTTCCTGCCGATCATCCGGCTCATGCTGCCCGAGGTGGTCGACATGAACATGCCGGCCGAGGGCGTCTTCCACAACCTCGTGATCGTCTCGATCAAGAAGCGCTATCCGGGCCAGGCGCGCAAGGTGATGACGGCGCTCTGGGGCATGGGGCTCATGATGCTGGCCAAGACCATCGTGGTCGTCAGCGAGCACGTGAACGTCCACGATCTCTCCGAGGTGGCCTGGCGCGCCACCGGCAACATCGACCCGCGACGCGACCTGATGATCATCGAGGGACCGATGGACGATCTCGATCACGCCGCCTTGCGCCACCGCTACGGTGGCAAGCTCGGCGTCGACGCGACCGAGAAAAGCGCGCTCGACGACGTCGCCCAACCCTGGCCCGACGAGATCGTGATGAGCGACGAGGTGCGCGAGCGCGTGACGCGCCGCTGGAAGGAGTACGGGCTCTGAGGAAGCTCCGGCGCGTGCTCGACGCCATCAAGTTCGAGCACACCGTCTTCGCGCTGCCCTTCGCGTATATCGCCATGGTGCTCGCGGCGGGCGGCTGGCCGGGCTGGTGGACGGTCGGCTGGGTGACGGCGGCGATGGTCGGCGGCCGCACGTGCGCGATGGCGGCCAACCGCGTCATCGATCGCTTCATCGACGCCAGGAACCCGCGCACCGCGGGACGCCACCTCCCGAGCGGCCTCTTGGGCGTCGGTGAAATGCGCGCGCTGGCGATCGCCGGCGCCGTGCTCATGTTCGTCGCGGCGTGGATGCTGAACCCGCTCTGCCTGATGCTGGCGCCGCTCGCGCTCGCGTTCCTGGTCGGCTATCACTACACCAAGCGCTTCACGTGGCTCTCGCACTGGGTGCTCGGCTTCACCGACGGCATCGCCGGGGCCGGTGGCTGGATCGCCGTGCGCGGCGCGTTCGATCCGCCCGCGTACATCATCTGGTTCGCGCTCACGACCTGGATCGGCGGCTTCGACCTCATCTACGCCTGCCAGGACGTGGCCGTCGACCGCGCGCAGGGACTCTACTCGGTCCCCGCCCGCTTCGGTGTGCGCGCGGCGCTGATCGCGGCGCGCGTCAACCACGCGCTCACGGCGGTGGCGCTGGCGCTGCTCGGCTGGCAGCTGGCGCTCGGTCCGATCTACTGGGTGGGCTGGCTCGCGGTCGTGGCGCTCTTCGCCTACGAGCACTCGCTCGTGAGCCCGCGCGATCTCTCGCGGCTCGACATGGCGTTCTTCAATATCAACGGCTACATCGCGCTGATCGTGCTGGCCGCGGTGGTGCTCGGCCTGCGTTAGTGCCCGGCTCCGCTCCAGGCAAGGCGGAGGCGGTGCGCGCGATGTTCACGCGCATCGCCCGCCGCTACGACCTGATGAACTCGCTCATGACCGGCGGGCGGCACCACGCGTGGCGTCGCCGCGTCGCCGAATCCGCCGCCGGCGCCCCGGCCGGCCCTGTGCTCGACCTCGCCACCGGTACGGCCGACCTGGCGATCGCCGTACGGACGCGCACACCCGGCCGATTCGTCGCCGGCGCGGATTTTTCCGAGGGCATGCTGCGAATCGGTCAGGCCAAGATTCGCGAACGGCGGGTCGCCCGCACTCAGCTGCTGTCGGCCGACGCCTTGGCGCTCCCGTTTCGCGATGGCGCGTTCGCCTGCGTCATGTCGGCGTTCCTCCTGCGCAACCTGGAAGACCTCGGGCGCGGGCTGGCCGAGATGCGGCGCGTGACCGTGCGGGGCGGCCGCGTGGTGACGCTCGACATCGTGCGTCCGGCCCAGCCGCTCTGGGGCGCCGTGTTCGGTGCCTACTTCAGCCGCGTGGTTCCCGCCATCGGCGCCTTCGTGGCCCGAGACCGGCAGGCGTACACCTACCTGCCGCAGTCGGTCGACCGCTTCGTGACCCCTGACGAGCTGGTGGAGCTGATGGAGAAGGTCGGCCTGCGCGACGTCAGCTATCGGCGCTACGGCCTGGGCACGATCGCGCTGCACGTCGGCGTCGCGTGAGCACGAGCGCAGTGCGAGCGCAGGCGCCGCGCGAGGTCAGGCGGCGCGCGAGTTGCGTCGCGCCGGCGAAGCGAACTATGCTGAGCCGTCGTGAGCGCCAACCTCTGGAGGAACCTATGGCCCGTGCAATCTGGCTCCCCGGACTGCTCGCCCTGGCATTGTCGGCTTGCGTCGAGACGCGCCCGGCTCACATGAACGGCAACGGCGCCGACGTGAGCTCACCTGACACGATGGATCGCGTGGCGAGCCGCACGATCACGGTCCCGGCCTTCAAGCTCGAGAGCGGCCAGATCCTGCCCGAGCTGACGCTCGCCTACGAGACCTACGGGCACCTCGCGCCCGACGGGCGCAACGCCGTCCTCATCACGCACGGCTTCACGAGCAACCACCACGCCGCCGGGAAGTACGCGTACACCGACGCCACGGCGGGCTGGTGGGACGGTCTCATCGGTCGGGGCAAGGCGATCGACACCGATCGCTACTTCGTCGTGTCGTCCAACATGCTCGGCTCCTCGTACGGCTCCACGGCCCCCGCGACCAAGAACCCAAGGACCGGCAAGCCGTACGGCCCTGACTTCCCGGACATCACCCTGCGCGACATCGTCGGCGCCCAGAAAGTGCTGCTCGAAGCGCTCGGCGTCCAGCACCTGGTCGCGGTCGCGGGGCCGTCGTACGGCGGCTATCAGACGTTCCAGTGGGCGGTCACCTATCCCACGTTCATGAGCGGCGTCGTACCGGTCGTGTCGGCGCCGAAGGGCTCCGGCGGCGATGCCAGCGTGAAGGCGCTGCAGGATCGCTTCGCGACCGACCCGAACTGGAACGGCGGCTGGCACTACGACCGCGGCGGTATCTTTCCCACCCTGCTGCGGCTTCGCATCGAGACGCTCGAGCGCTACGGTCAGAACGAGGTGCTCGCGCGCACGATCGCCGACCCGCAGGAGCGCGCGGCGCGTCTTCGGCAGCTCGCCGAGGGGTGGGCACGCCAGTTCGATCCGAACTCGATGGTCGCGCTGCGTAAGGCCGCGGTGAAGTTCGACGCCGAGCGCGACTTCGGCCGCATTCGCTCGAAGGTGCTCTACGTGCTGTCGCGGACGGACAAGCTCTTCCCGCCGTCGATCGCGCCGGACGTGATGGATAAGCTCGCCCGCGCGGGCGTGGACGCGAAGTACTTCGAGATCGACACCGAGCTCGGGCACTCGGCCAGCGGCCCAGAATGGGCGAAGTGGTCGCCGACCTTGAAGGCATTCATCGCCGGGCTGGAACAGTAGCGGAGGCAGGCTCCGATGCCCAGCGCGCATATATATGGAAGGCTGACCGCGTGAAGATCACCGAGATCGAGACCATCCCGCTGCGCTTGCCCTTCGCCCAGCCCTTCAAGATCGCGCAAGGCGCCGATCGCGAGTCGATCGAGACCTTGATCGTGCGCGTGCGCACCGACGAAGGCATCGTCGGCATCGGCGAGACCCAGGCCTGGCGCCGCCAGGGCAGCGCCGAGCTCCTGTGGAACCTGGTCCGCACGATCAAGGATCACTTCGAGCCGCTGGTCACCGGGCGCTCGCCGTTCGACATCGCCGGAATCCTCGCGACCCTGAACGAGGCGCTCTACAACACGTTCTACGCCCAGGCCGCCGTGGCCGACGCGCTCTACGACATAGCCGGCAAGGCGGTCGGTTTGCCGGTCCACAAGCTCCTGGCCGGCGAATGCCGCGACCGGGTCCGCGTGTGCGGTCTCCTGGCCATGAAGCCCACGATCGGCGAGCTCATGGATTCCGCGCAGGGATTCTACGATCGCGGCTTTCGTCACTTCGGCGTGAAGATCGGCGTCGATCCCCGGCAGGATCTGGCCAACGTGGCGGCGCTGCGCGAGCGCTTCGGCGACCGCGTGGTGCTGCGGGTGGACGCAAACGGCGCCCTCACCTACGACGACGCGCTCGCGCTACTCAAGAAGCTCGAGCCCTACGACATCGACGCCGCCGAGCAGCCGATCGCGATCTGGGACCTCGACGGTCTGGCCGCGCTCTGCCGCGCGACCAGCATTCCGATCATGGCCGACGAGTCGGTCTCGACCGACCACTCGCTCTTGGAGGTGATTCGCCGGCGCGCCGCCACGGTGGTGCAGACCAAGATCGCGAAGAACGGCGGAATGTATCGCGTGTGGCGGCTCTGGGCGCTGGCCTCGGCGGCCGGCATGCGCATCTATCCCGGCAACCATCCCAGCACCAGCGTCGCGACGGCGGCGGTGGCTCAGCTCTGCGCGGCGTGGCCCGGGCCGCTGATGGAAGGCGTGTTCGCGGTCGGCGTCAGCGGCGCGCTCGGCGCCGACATCGTGATGGAGCCGATCGCGCCGGTGAACGGCGAAATCAAGGTGCCGTCCGGACCGGGCCTCGGCGTCGAGCTCGACGAGAAGGCGATCGCGCGCTACCGCATCGATCGCTAGCCGGCCGACCGCCAGGCTCAGCGAGCCGCCGACGCGCCTCAGCGCACCGGCAGCACCGCCGTCACGAACCGGTCCAGCTCCTGAACGAAGGCCCAGGGGTTGTCGAGCACGAGATGGTGGTAGCTCGCCGGAATCTCCACGAGCGTCGCGCCGTGAATCGCGGCGCGTAGCTTGTCCGCCATGTCGCGCGGGAGCACCGGGCTCAGCTCGCCGCGCGCGATCAGGGTCGGCGCGGTGATGCGATCGAGCAGGGTCCAGGCGTCGACCGGACGGCGCTCGGCGTTGCTGGCCGGATCGAAGCGATAGACCCACGCGCCGCCCCGCTCGACCACGCCGGCGGCGCCGAGGTGGGCGAGCAGCGCCGGATCGGCGTTCGTCTCGCGCGGCACCAGCCGGAACGACTGCGCCGCGGCCTCGCGCGAAGGATAGGGCCGCAGGGTGCGCTCGCCGCGCCGCCGAAGCCGATCGAGGCGATCGCTCGGGATGACCGGGCGCGAGTCGACGATGACGAGCGCGCTCACGCGCTCCGGATGCCAGGCCGCGAACGACATCGAGTTGTGGCCGCCCATCGAGTGGCCGATCAGGGCGACGCGCTGAAACCCGAGCGCGTCGACGAGCCCGAGCAGGTCCGCGGCGAAGTCTTCCGTGCCGTACGCCGGCGGCTCGGCCCACTGGCTCTCGCCGTGACCCCGCTGATCGAGCGCGATCACGTGAAACCGATCGACGAACGCGGGCGCCACGAAGTCGAACCAGTGCGCGTGGGCGGAGCCGCCGTGCAGGAAGCAGAGCACGGGACGCCCAGCGCTGCCCCACTCGAGAAAGCTCAGGCGCAGGCCGCCGACCACCACCGAGCGCCGCCGCGCGCTCTCGCATCCGAAGCGTGAAATAGGTGACATGCGCGGAATTGTAATCGTAAAAATTTTTGCTTTGTGGGCTTTCCGGCTCCGGCTATTGTCGAAAGTACCGATGAGTGACGAGCGTACGTCGTCGAATCGTCGTCGCAACATCCTGGATGGAGCCTATACAGCCGGGCTTCTCATCGTTGCGATTGTCGTCGGCTATGGTGTGCTGGCGCCCTCGGACATCGCCCGCGCGACGACGGTCGCCCGACCTCGACCAGCGCCGACGCCTGGTCCGGTCTCGGAGTACCTCGGCAAGCCGGTCGAGCGCGCGCCCGAGCCTCCGAAGCTCACCTGGCCAAAGATGGTCAGTGGTCAGATCCTTGACGGGAGCCGCGCGCCGCTCGAGGGCGCCTCCATCGTCATCGGCGGCGTGGAGCATCGCACCGATGCCGAGGGCAAGTTCACCGTCGAAGGCCATCCGCCAGACGCCACCTTGCTCGTCAAGCGCCCCGGCTTCGCGAAGGTGACGCTCCAGCCGACCAAGGACGCGATCGAGGTCGCCATGAAGCCGCAAATCATCAAGGCGGCCTACCTGACCTACTACGGCGTCGGGAGCAAGGAGATCCGCGGCCGTGTCCTCGATCTGGCCGCGCGCACCGAGATCAACGCCGTCGTCATTGACGTGAAGGGCGACCGGGGCTGGATCGTCTACAAGACCGAGGTGCCAGAGGCACTAGCGGTCGGGGCGCAGGGGCCCGGCACGCTCAAGAACTTCGACGACCTGATGGCGGATTTCAAGGCGCGCGGCATCTACACGATCGGGCGTGTCGTCACGTTCAAGGACAACATCCTCGCCCACGGCCGTCCCGACCTCGCGATCATCGACACGCGCACCGGCAAGCCCTGGATCGACCGCGAGAACCTGGGCTGGGTCGACCCGCTCCGCGAAGAAGTCTGGAAGTACAACGTCGCGATCGCGCGCGAGGCCGCCGCCAGGGGCTTCGACGAGATCCAGTTCGATTACGTCCGCTTCCCGACCGACGGCAAGCTCGGCGCCGCGAAGTATTCGGGACCTGTCAACAAGGACACGAGGATTCCCGCGATCGCCGGCTTCCTCAGCAAGGCTCGGCGCGAGCTTGGCCCGCTGGGCGTCTACGTCGCCGCCGACGTGTTCGGCTACACCGCGTTCAACGAGAACGACACCGACATCGGCCAGCGCATCGAGGAGCTGGCGCCCCATCTCGACTACTTCTGCCCGATGGTCTACCCCTCGGGGTACCACGTGGGTATCCCCGGGTACCGCAATCCCGTCCAGCACCCCTATGAGATCGTCCACGAGAGCGTGCGCCTCATCCGCCAGCGCTCTGCCAGCCAGAAGGTTCGCGTGCGGCCGTGGCTGCAGGATTTCAAGGACTATGCATTCGACAAGCGGATCTTTGGTGTGACCGAGATTCGCGCCCAGATCAAGGGAGCCGACGACGCCGGGGCGGTCGGCTGGATGCTGTGGAACCCCCGGAATGACTACACGGCCGGCGCGCTGCGGCAGAAAGAGGCCTCAGGGACTAAGTGAAACTTTTGCTAGTGCTCTCACTGATCCTGACCGCGGCTCTATTGTTTGTCTCGTTCGCCGGGGCCGGGGAGCTTGCTCCCAACGAGCTCGGGCGCTTCATGATTCTCGAGTACCACAAGATCGACTACCCCGAGGAGCGCTGGACCCGCACGCCGGAGAACTTTCGGCGAGACCTCGAGACGCTCTACGCCAAGGGCTACCGCCTGATCAACCTGGGCGATCTGCTCGACCGGCGCATCGCACTGCCGGCCGGGACGACGCCGGTCGTGCTCACGTTCGACGACTCCTCGCCCGGTCAGTTCCGCTACCTCGAGAAGAACGGCACGCTCGAGATCGACCCCAAGTGCGGCATCGGTATCCTCGAGTCGTTCATCAAGGAGCGCCCGGATTTCGGTCGCGGCGGCACTTTCTATGTGCTGCCGGGCGCGAGCCCGCCCAACCGACTCTTCAACCAGCCCGCCTACGAGGGCAAGAAGCTCCAGTTCCTGGCAACCAACGGCTACGAGATCGGTAACCACACCCTCTGGCACGCCAATCTTGCGAAGTACCCCGAGGCGACCGTGCGCGCGCAGGTCGCCGACGCCCAGGTGTGGATCCAGAAGCACGTTCCGGACTACAAGACCCGCACCCTTGCGCTCCCCCACGGCGTCTATCCGTCCGACGTGAGCTGGGTGCTGCGCGGTACGGCCAAGGGCACCACCTACAGCCACGACGCCGTGCTGATGGTGGCAGGCGGCGCCGCCCCCTCGCCCTATTCGCGGTCGTTCGATCCCGTCCGCCTGCCCCGCATCCAGGCGGTCGAGCGCGACCTCTCTTACTGGCTGACGTACTTCGACAAGAATCCGCTCGAGCGGTTCGTGAGCGATGGCGATCCGAACTCGGTCACGGTTCCGACCGCCCAGCGCGACCGGCTTCGCGACGAGTTCAAGACCAAGCGGGTCGTCGAACGCTGACGGGGGCGACTAGCGGTACATGAGGTACGACGCGCGGCGATTCAAGAAGCTGCTGCGATCGACCTCGGCCCAGGCAACGAGCCGATCGAGAACCTCGCCCCTTAGAAAGGCCCACATCGTCGACCGGTTTACGAGGAGGTTCTGGATGTTCTCGGGCCTGAACTGGTCGCGATGACGCTCCCGTAGGGTCCGCGCCAGTGCGAAGGCCACCGTGACCGGCCGAATGGCCTCGCGATCGGTCACGACCATCCGGACACCGCCGCAGGCCACGCCCGCATAGACGTCCGCCGTCGGGGTGAACCAGATCGGGTCGAAGCGCACACCGCGGAGCCCCTGGCGATTGAGCGCCTCGGCCAGGCCGCGCGGCTCGATCCAGGGCGCGCCGACGACCTCGAACGGCATCTCGGTGCCGCGCCCGACCGAGAGGTTGGTCGCTTCGAGAAGCCCCACGCCCGAATACAGCAGCGCCTGGGTGACGGAGCGGATGTTCGGCGACGGGTTCACCCACGGCAAGCCCGTCTCGTCGAACCACCGATCGCGATCCCAGCCGACCAGGGGCACCACCGTCAGTGACACGGGAATCTTCCGCTCAGCGGCCGCCAGCTTGGCGAACTCGCCGATGGTGAGCCCGGTCCGCACGGGAATCGGATGCGGGGCGGTGAACGACTGTAGATCCGTATCCATCACCGGCCCCTCGACGATCCGGCCATTGATCGGATTCGGCCGGTCGAGCACCACCACTGGGATCCTTTGCTTCGCGGCCTCCTCCATCACGTAGATCAAGGTCGTGAGGTAGGTGTAGTAACGCGCCCCGACGTCCTGGATGTCGAAGACCAGCAGCGTGATGTCCTTCAGCATCCCCGGGGTCGGCCGCCGGGTGACGCCGTAGAGGCTCCAGATGGGCCGGCCGGTGACGACATCGCGCCCGTGGGGCACGTCGGTGTCCGACTGGCCCATCAGCCCGTGCTCGGGCGTGAAGATCGCCGTGAGGCGCATGCCCGGCGCGTTCACGAGCAGGTCGATGGCGCGGCGGCCGCGCATATCGACTCCGGTCTGATTCGTCACGAGGCCGACCGAATGGCCGGAGAGCATGGCGAATTTCTGTTCGGAGAGGACGTCGAGCCCCGTGAGGACACGCTCTGGCGGCAGCGCCGCCTCACCCGGCAGCACCCGCTCGGGCGCCGGCCCGTCGGCCGCGGGGCCGCTGGTCGGACCCGGGTCGGCGACGACGGGCGGCTGGAACAGCTGGGCGCCCGCCACCGCTGCGGCACGAATCCTGAGGTCTCGAATTCGCGAGGCGCCGCCGCCGTAGGGATGGACCCGGTTGGTCAGGACAATCAGGTAGCTGCGAGTGGCCGGATCGATCCAGACTGCGGTACCGGTGAAGCCGAGGTGGCCGACGGAGCCCTCTGGGAAGAACGGCGCCATCGTTTTCGAGAACGACGAGCTCACGTCCCACCCGAGCGCCCGGCTGCTCTTGCTGTCGGGCGCCGGCTCCCACATCTCCTTCACTGTAGCGGCCTGGAAGATCCGCTTGCCGTCGAGGGTGCCCCGGTTGAGGAGCATCCGGATGATCCGGGACAGATCGGCGCTGGTCGAGAACATGCCGGCGTGGCCGGCAACCCCACCCAATAGGCGCGCCCGCTGGTCGTGGACCTCGCCGCGCAGGAGGACGCCGTTGACGAATTCCGTCGGTGCCACGCGGCCCAACACGCTCATGCGCGGATGGAAGCTCGTGTCGCGGAGCCCCAGCGGCTGGAACACGGTCTTCTCGAGATAGCGATCGAGCGGCGTGCCGCTGACGCGCCGGACTGCCTCGGCCAGCAGGATGAATCCGGTATCGCTGTACTGGAAGCCGGACCCGGGCGGATAATCCAGTGGTAGCTTGGCAATCGCGCTCGCCGCGCGCGGAAAGCCTGCGGCAACCGCGCCGTTCGGCGGGTACGCGACGAGCCCGGCGCTGTGGGTCAGGAGCCGCTTGATCGTGATGTCGTCGTACCGCTTGTCCCGGAACTCCTTCAAATACCGTCCGAGCGGCGCATCGAGCTTGATCGCCCCCCGCTCGACCAGGCTCATGACCGCCAGGGTCGTGCCGAAGGGCTTGGTGAGGGAGGCCAGGTCGAAGATGGTGTCGACGGTCATCGGCGCCGGCTGCGGCAGCAGGCCGCGTGATCCGTACGCGCGGTGCAGGAGGATGTCGTCGCCGCGGCCGATCAGGATGACGGTGCCCGGAATCTCGCCGCTGTTGACGGCGTCGTTCGCGGCTTCGTTGATTCCGGAAAACTCGAGCGGTCCGGAAACGTCGCGAGGCGCAGCGAAGGTCGAAGCGGGAAGCGCGATGAGCGCCAGCAGCGTTACGACGGCCACGCGAGCAGCGAGCACCTTAGGATCTTAGCATTGTGAGCCCGAACTCATGACACCCAGTCCGTTCTTCGGTACGTCGCTGCGTCGCGACCCTAATCAGCCCGCCGATCTCAATGCGCGCATCGAGGCGCAGCTGCGCGAGCGCCTCGAGGAAGCGGTCGACTTCGTGTGTCTCGAAGCGCTCGTGAAGCGACGGCAAGCGCTCTCGCTTCCAGCGCCGAGCGCCGACAACACGCGCGACCGCGAAGAATTCACGCGAAGCGTGCACGCGTTTCTCACCGAGCTCTGGAGCGCCATCGCGCCGACGCTCAGCGACGCGCAGCGCCAGAAGACCGCCGCCGCCGAGCGCGCGCCCGGCGACGAGACGCAGCGCTTGCTCGGCGTGCACGTCGTGCTCGCGCGGGAGCTGCCGGACTACTGGCAGCGATTCGAAGCGGGCCGCACGATGTACGCCGAGCAGATCGACTCAGGCAGCGAGCGCCGCGGACTGCTCGGTCGACTCTTCGGCCGCGGCTGACCGCCAGGCGCCCAGCGCCCAGAGATTCTCGAGATCCTCCAGCGCTCGACGCCACCGCCCGTAGCTGTCGAGCAGCGATTCGCGGACGGCCGCGATCTTCGCGTCGGCGTCGTCCAGCCTGGTCTTCAAGGTCGGATTGGCGGCGCGAATACTCTCGAAGCCCCCGTCGGGTACCGACGTGGCGAGGCGATCGAGAAGTCCTGTCAGCTCCTGGTGCAACACGCGCTCTACCGGGTTCATCGGAGACACCTCCCCTACGAGTCCATACTAAACACGTGTTGAGGTCATGTCAAGGCCCGTGGACTCCGCACGCTCTGAGTGATGGCGCAAGCCGTGAGGCTATTCGCGAGCGCGCGCCGATCACGCGGCGCGCGCGAGCTTTGGCGCGCGAGCGGCGGCGCCAACCTTGTCTTCGCTCGACGTCGAGCGCACTATTTCGCCACGGAGGTGGTCGTGAGCGATTTCTGGCGGCTCGACGCGACGGCGCCGGCCGCTCGGTTCTTCCTCGAGTACGACGTCTGGCATTCGCCCACGCTCGTGGAGCCT
>Ga0075424_100000488_pt1 | contig 30900 bp, 33 predicted proteins | sample SoiMethybrSBSTD3_FD_75301 | JGI IMG/M metagenome (GOLD analysis project Ga0075424, IMG submission 75301) | Bulk soil microbial communities from a Populus tree surrounding site in Tennessee, USA - Soil MetaG P. TD hybrid SBSTD3 | ecosystem: Environmental > Terrestrial > Soil > Tree plantation... | reverse complement strand
GCGGAGGAGCTTATCCTTCTCTATGGGTTTTCAATGGCCGTTTCGCCATTTGATCGCCTCGGGAGTCGCATAAGCCGGATCGTTGAGACACGTAGTGCAGCACAGTGAGGCCTATTATCGTTCAAACCGCAAATCTTGTAGTGGAGAAAAATGCCGTCCCATGAGCACGCGATAGCGTCCGTCGCGCCAGCGACTTCGTCCAAATCGCCATTTCACCAACAACCTGGTTCTGAGTTTAAGTAACGCCTGATTCGCCCCGAGAACAGACGCACCAGACTCCGACTTGAGTCTTGAGACTGTTCGTTCGAGCAGCTCTCCCCGAAGTATCCAGGGTGCCGCAGGTGATATGTAAGGCTTTGACTTGAAGCTTCGCCCTCCCCGAAGCATCTAATAGCCAGAGACGTTTATATGAACCGATTTTCTCTCGTGGCTATCAGCTTGATTGTGCTGGCAGCGATTTCCGCCACGGCTTCGCCGAATCCGAGTGCCGTGAAGGTGCCAGCGTTTCCGGGTACTCTGGCGAATGCACGCTATGTCTACGTTGCTTCCTATGACGGAGATCAGTTCGATCGAAATCTCCTTCCGGAAGATCGGGAGGCAATCAGCGCTGTGCAGGACTCCATTCAGAAGTGGGGCAAGCTGACACTCGTGTACCGGCCCTTCGACGCCGACATCATCATTCTCGTGACGAGCCGCCCCTCCGAAGATCTGATGGCCGTGTACGATGCACATCACTCGAGCGGCAATTTTCTCTGGCGCGTCATGGGACGCGACGGTCTTCAGTCCGGCGAAACTCCGCTGGTCACGCAATTTGAAAAGGGATTCGAGAGCGTGCAGAAGCACAAGTAACTGACGCTTTCGTCTGGTATTCGACTGTTCGCCTCTGCGCCCGTGGAGGGTCGGGAGGCGCATCCGCCGTAAAGCGAATTCAAGACCAAAATAGTGGTCATACACTTTTCTGTTTCTCTGCAATCAGTGTGCAATCGGACTTCATCGGTACCGTGGTGGATTTGCGGAGAAGATCGCGATCAGCCAAGATAACTGCTGATAAATCGCCGGGGTAACACTCTAGACTAGGAGGCCAGGCGCAGCAATGCCGCGCTCGCTGCCAGCCACAATCCGAATCCGACTAGGTTCAGGATGATCCGCCACCGCATGCTGTCTATGATGTAGTTATATTTTGCATCCATAACCACCTCTCCTCTCTAGCCTATTGGACGCTGAGGCCAGCCCAACGTTAGCTCCCTTGCTTCACCTCGTCATTCACATCTCTAGATTTGAAACCCGCGACAAGAAGGTTCCCGACAGTCCGGTCGTACTGTCTGTTGTAGACGGATCGATCCTCGCTTGTGCAGAATCGGTGCAGTGACGGAGGAAAAACCGAAAGGCCCGCACACCGTCTATAAAAACTGGATTCGAAAGTGGTGGCAGCAAGCGCAGGAGAAGAGGATCAACGAGGTGAGCTTCGCCCCAACTTTGACCGTCTGACGGTGGGCGTGGATCTTGGGAACCAATGGAGCCATTACTGCATTCTAGGTCTGGAGGGAGAAACGCTGGCGGAAGGACAGTTGCGGACCACACCGCAGGACGTTACAGAATTCTCCGCGCGTAGTGGTGGAAGTGGGTACACACTCTGCATGGGTGCGGGAAGTCATCTGCGGTTACGGGTGGCCAACCCGCGGTTAATGGCAGGGTCGAAGCGCCGCAAGCGGAAGAATGATCGGATCGATGCGAACAAGTTGGCCCGGGTGGGACGAGTGGATCCGCAGTCGTTGCACCCGATGCAGCACCCGAGCCCAGAAGACCTGGGATTGGTACCGAAGCAGGAGGACTCCGGGGAAAGCCAGCTGCAATTAGGAATCAGCAAAGCCGGGGACACGATGGTGCGCCGGCTGCTGGTGGGGAGCGCGCAGTATATCTTGGGAGCGTTCGGACCCGACACGGACTTACGACGTTATGGACTCTGCGAGCGCGGAGGAAAGAATGCGAAGAAGCGAGCGGCGGTAGCGGTGGCACGAAAGCTGGCCGTCTTACTGCACCGGCTGTGGGTGACGGGAGAGCTGTATGAGCCGCTGCGCCACGGCAGGTCAGAGAGAATGACTGCACACGGCGGCGTAGCCGGCCAGGAGCAAGGGGAACATGCCGAAAGCGAAAGGACGATTCCAAGCGATTGTTTCAGAAGGCAGGATCAGAGAGCAGACAGGAGTTGATGACGCGGCAACCAAAGGCTATTTAGAAGGTTTGGCCGACAACGATATCCACCGCCTTGTTCGGGTGACTGCGTAATGAGTGCTGGTCTATTAAGATCGCGCCATAGATGGCAGCCCCAACAATCCCAGGTCTGTCACGGTAGTGATGGACCTGGGTTTAGATCGGACCCCAACTTGCACCGGGCCCAGAAGCGGCCCACTCAGAGTGCGGATAGAAGCACGGCAACGGTGGATGCCGTCGACCACAGTTTCTAGTACCTGGTTAGTTCGGACAATATTAAGGACGGGCCGCCACGTGGATCTGTCAAGTCTTCTGTGTAAACGACCAAGCGGGCGGGTTCTGAGCGCTATCTGGTTTCGTCAATAATCCCCTTCCAATTGCGTTAGAATTTGTTGCCCGTGTCTGATACCACTCAGCCCGCCCCCGCCGCCATTTCACTTTGGAATAGCTCAAAAGCGATCATAATCGGTGAGTTGGCATTAGTCGGGCTGATCTTTATCGCCGACTATTATCGCTGGCACCATCTGATCGTCATCAGCAAGACTCCTTATCTGTTCCTCTTGGCTTGGCTCTCGTTGCGCCTAAGGGGTCAGAGTTGGAGGTCAGTTGGCTGGGCCATATATCGCTCCTGGAGCCGCACGTTTGCTCTAGGAGTCTTGCTTGGGATCGGAAATGAATTGCTTGAGCTTTTTGTAACGCAGCCGCTATTGGTTCGTTTGTTCCACAGATGGCCTGATCTTTCTGACCTTCGCCCACTCGTAGGTAATCGCAACCTGCTCGGTTTGGCGTTGCTCCTGACGTGGACTCTTGCTGCTTTTGGTGAAGAGCTTGTCTACCGTGGGTATCTGATGAATCGTGTAGCCGATCTCTTCGGACGAACCCGCACCGCTTGGACGCTGAGTCTTATCCTGACAAGCATATTGTTCGGATTCGGCCACTACGATCAGGGTGCGATTGGGCAAATCGAGAATGTGATCGGCGGGTGCCTGCTTGCGGTATTTTATGTGGTATGTGGTCAGAAGCTGGCGGTTCCAATCGTAGCGCACGGGGTACAGGATACGATTGACGTGTTGCTGATTTTTCTCGGCAAGTATCCGGGAGGCTTGTGATCGGTTACCCAATATGTGCCAGAACCAATTATCGTTGGCGAAACGCTGAATGCTGCCGACACCGTGATTCTGCCGCTACTTAACTGCCTTCACAAAGGTTTAGGCCCAGTGCGCTGCTTTCGTTTTTCCTCTTGTGACTGGCAGGGTGCCGTTCCGTCCACCATCCCAGTTGACATCATGCCATCGCAAGCCGTGGCACTCGTCGGGTCTCATCCCAGTGTCGACGAGCACAATGGAAACATCATGCAAGAGCGGCAACGCAGCCGCGAGATACAACACTTCTTCACCCGCGCTGACCACCCGCTCGCCTCGGCTATGTTCCCAAGATGGAGGCGCTCACGCCGACTTCCGAACTCTTTGTGGCTCTGATCCTCGTTTTGTTTCTGATATGTCCTTTAGCTTGTTCAGCGCCTTAGGCCAAGTTTCCTCGAAGTAGTTTCTGTATTCCTCATTCGCATCCATTTCGACGGTCAGCTTTGAAGAGCCATTCACTTCCTGCAGGGTGTAATTTTCGAGTGCTCCAGCCCAGGTTTTCGCCTCCGCACTCTCCGTGTCTTCCACACCACCCTTCACGGTTCCGACATGTTTGATTGAGAGAAACTCGTTTGGCCGATGGGTTACGATCCTGCTGACCATACCATCGCCAGCCGGTGTCAGAAATAGGGCCTTGCTACCCTCTTTCCAGTCGGTTACGGCATACGAGCCCTCTTGAAATGCGCTCGTCCATTGCCGGTACGTTGCATCTTCGAGCATAGTCCTCCAGACTTGCTCCTTGGGGGCATTGATGATGATGGAAAAAGTCAATCCGTGCATTTCGTCCTCCTTTGTCTCGCATACTACAGCGCGGAGAGGTTCAATGCACGCGGACTCAACGTACTCCGAGCAAATCGGCATAGGGGGACGGGTCACCCCGCCTCCGCTGCCACCCTCGAAAAAACTTATAAGCCGACGTCCGAAGCCGTGACCGCATTAGCTGAACCGAATATCCGAGCTTCTTGAGTTGGGTGACGAGCCTTTGCTTTCGGCGTTTCAGCGTGAGAGCGGTCACCGCCGCATCGCGATACTCTTCGAGAAGACTCTCCAGTTGGCTCTGCAGCTGCAGCCGCACCCGATCCCGCGTTAGTTGATACTTCGTGCGGGTCAATGTATGCCAACCAGGTTGCTCCGCATCTGGAACGAAACTCAAAATCAAATCGTCGCTCAGCAGTCGGCTTACGCTGCGCTTCTTCCATGAGTCGTTCGGCTCCACCCAGGCTTTCGGACTGGCGCTTCGCCATCAGCGTTTCGGTCCCTCGCTCGGTGATTTTCGGAGCATCACTCCTACCTTCCACCGGAAAGGCCAGCACCCATGGTTCGGGCCGGTTTTTCTGCCGCTGTCCCGCTCCTGAGTCGCGTCGCTTACTTACCCTTCCCTTGATTCCCCTTTCGGTACCGTTCAGGCCTTCCTCCGGTCTTCTGAAGGAGTACGCCCTTTGCTGACTTCTGCGGCGTGGTCAGGATGAATCGCTTCCTCCTCAGTCACGGTTCCGTGACCCGCCGCAGATCTCCCGCGGTAAGCTCGTCCGCCTTCAACGCGCAGCCGCCGGATTTACCACCAGTGCGCTTGCTGGATTTGGGCTTCGCAATCCTTTGCTCGCTCGCCCGCCACCCTAGGCCTCATATCCGCTTCTTGTTCATCGGCTCGCGTCTTTGCTCCACGCTTCTTTCAGGCCCCGCCTCGCGGCGAGTGTTATTTCATCTTTGCGCTTCGCTATGACTTCACTTCCATCAACTTGTCAAAGGGACTTTCACCCTCAAGCTGTCGAACATGCTCGGCAACACAAAAAACAGCCCCGCTTTTGGGCCTTGAGCGGGGCCTCGGAGTAAGAAGGGGCAACGAGGCATTGTACCTGACCCGTGGCGCAACTTGGCGCTTGATTTCCACAGGGTCTGTGGAAAAGTGAATTTCCTGTGACGTCATCCTCAGGTCTCAAGTTTTGCAGAGCGTAGGTCACACATTCTTCCCCAGGTTTGGGTCGCGGATTTTGCGTGTGCCTCTAGGCAAAGCCCGATTAAATCGGGCTTTTTGCTGTTTGCGTTGATGGGGTGGGCCTCAACGAGTCCGGCTTACAGGGCGGAGCGGCAGGTCCTGCGCCAGCTTGAACTTCAGTTCGGTCTCGGCGGGAATTCCCTTCTTTCTCCCGGTGTATACCTGTGCGCCAGCGCCGCCTGCGCCCCGATTCGGGCTCCAATTGCCACGCCGCCTCCCGCGAGTGCGCCGAGCACAGCCCGTTAATACAATCCAAGTATTTTGCGGCGATATTCCCCTAACACATACGGCATATTTTACTTTACACCGGGCATCGCACCTGGACGTAACTGCTTCAGCCGGTCATGCAATCGGATCAAGTCTTCAAGACGGAAACAAGCTCGGCCTGCGGCCATGACGATGAACGGATCCGGTACAGCTATGCTGGTCCAGCGAGCCGGTAGAAAGCGCATGCGTCCGCTTGAGTCGCGATAGTACACACGCTCTCGCCCCACTCCCGAGCTTGGCCGGCAAGTTCCAGTAGTTGTCCAAACAGTGGATGGAAAGGTTGGGTTACCGCCATCTCTCGCGGGGAGACCTGACTTCGTCTGGCATTTCCGTATCTCCACCGTCACTCCCGATTGCGTTCTCCTCTGGAAATTCTTTAGCAATTCTCTTCACTGTCTCTATTGGGATCTGCTCAAAAAATGTTTTCGACGCTGCCATGGGATTTCCGCCTCTCAATCACCCCCTAACCGTAACAGTCCAGAAGCGATACGGGCTATATTTTTTGGACAATCTTTCGACCCTTTTGCGGGCCGTAAGTCGCTCATTCAGCGAGATTTGTGCCCCAGCCATCGGCCCGCTGAGATAGCAGCACCATGCGAGATTTTAGCGGTTGGAGCTCGTGTTTGCACGATAGCGTCGTGTTGTGATACGATTACGTTACGTTAATTTGGTGATTAGGTTTCCAGGGGGTCTCTCATGAGCCCGCGAATCAACAAGGTTCCGATGAACTTCAAGACAATGCCACAGACGGATGTGCCGCAAGGTCGGAACGGAAAGCACAAGCAGATTGTCACCCAAATTCTCTCTGACCTCGATCAGCTACCTGCAGGCGTGGCACTCAAAGTGCCATTGGCGGAGCTAGAGGAAAGCAAGGAAAATGTGCGATCGGCGTTAAATCGCGCCATTCACAAAGGCAATCGCAATGTTGCCACCGCCAGCGATGCCGACTTCTTGTACGTATGGAATGAGAGCCAGTAGTGCGTTTTTCGGCTCTCGTACCGAGCTGTCGTCTAGGTTTGTTGTAATATCCCCAATTTCACCAACAACGAACAGATTGTAAAGCATTCGTGTTCTGAACAGTAATCACGGCTCCCGATACCGCCACGCCCCTCTGCCGTACCTTCTGACTGGCGCACGCGGCTGCCTCAACTCTTCCTGGAGTCTCAGATTTACCAGGTGTTTCTGCTGGTTCATGGTGGCCCGCAGTTGCTCTGGCGACATGCCCATTAACCTCTGCTCCTCGAGTTCTGCCTGGCGCTCTTGCAAATCGCCTGATTCATCGGCCATTGTTCCCTCTTCTCGCAGGCGATACTCGCGAATCGCCTCACAGGGTAGAAACACCGAGGAGATCCCCAGAGCGTCAGCGTTGCTCAGCGCCGACCCGAAGCTCTGGTTGCACTTGTCGACTTTTGGCTCAGTGGCAAATTTCGCCGACGCGAGGTAAAGACAAATTCGCGACCGCGCAGGAGTTCTCGATACGATGATTTCGCTTCCTACAACGCCAGCTGTCGGGAACGTGATCTTGTCTCCAACCGCGATGTGATTGATAAGAATGGTCGTAGGTGCGCCTAGGATCCATTCGATAGTCGGCAGAGGACTGCCCTCGCTTGTCGTACCAACCCATCAATTTGGCCAGAAAAAAGAAGTCTCGGATCAGAGCAAGATGGGGCGGAAACCATTGTGACGACGGGCATTTTAAGGCCGAGCTCAGGAAGACGAAAAAAGGCCGCTCGAGCCCTAAATTGTCGGCTGGCGATAATCTGCCAGCATCCAAATTCGGAAGAGAGAATATTTCTTCTCGCTATTGAGGTTTCGCCAAAGTCAGGCCTCTTAATATAAGGCGGACCACCGTAGAGCCTGGCAATAACAACCTTTCCAGCATTTCGCATGGATATGACGACAAGAGAGCCAGGCTCTGAGGGAATAAACCCGGTAGATCGCCTCGGGAGGAAGATCAACCCTGAGGTCCTCAGAGTGGCGGAACAGCTACGGAAAAGGCTCTTCAGCTACGGGGAGAAGATGCTGGGCGACGCAGCGGTTGTGGCTAACCTGTTGGAGGAATCCGGTGCAGCGGTGTCGCGTATCCTGCAGAGAAACCCTGAAACCTCGACCGCAATTCGAGACCTCCAGGCCTATTTGTTTCGTGTGTTCATCCGCAAGATTAATAGGTTACTTCGGCAACAGCCACAACTTAGCAACTGGGAAGTTGCCTCGTTCATCGACTACAGAGAATCCATGGAGGGCAAGGTCGTTCTCGATGAGTTCTTAGGAAATTGTGATCCGGTCACGCGACAGATGCTTTATCGGCGAATTGAGGGTTTCTCGTGGAAGGAGATAGGCAAGTTCTATCGAGTATCGGCTCACGCCGCCGAAGCCCGCTGTAGTCAAGCAGTACAACGCGTCCGCAGGAAACTGGGGTATCGTGACTGAGCAGAAGGGGTTCATTGCCCAGACAGATGAAACAGCCGCTCAATGACGAACGCTTTTTGCAGTTTGCGCGGTCCTACTTGCGCGAATCCTTTCCCAATCCTGAGCGTGTTGGTTGTCCACCGGATCGAGAGTTGCAAACACTCATAGAGAGCCCGTTGAAAGCCAACTCGTCTCTGACCGAGCACCTCTCTTGCTGTTCTCCATGCTACTCGCGTTACGCCGCGCTTCTTGAGGCACAAAGAATTCGTCTGCGGAGGAAGGCGTTCGATCGCCTCGTGGCTTTTTACCGACAGACGCCGGCGAGGCTGGCATGGGTTTCCGGAGCTCTCGTTCTTCTGAGCATTTTCTGGATTTTCATCTGGCGAGCGCCGCAGCCAGCCTATTCTGCATTCACGCTCGACCTGACCGCGGCATCGGAGACGCGGGGCGCGAACAGCAATTCCTCAGGGCCGGTAGCCCGGATTCCGAAACGTCCACTACAGCTAAAGATTCAATTGCCCCTCGGTAGCAAGGAAGGGTTATATCTCGTGTCGTTGGACGCCGGCAAAGGAGTGGTCTGGTCTCACGAAGCGGAGGCCCGGCTGGTTGACCACGTTATTGCCTTGGAGGTGCGAGCGGATTTGCGCTCCCTTCCCGCTGGGCGATATGAAATCCTATTGCAGTCCGGATTCGAGAAGATTGAATATCCTATCCAAATCACTCGGCCCTAACCCTCTCTCCCCAATACAGCTCTTGCTTTCTAGCGAGTGAGAAGAGCCACAGCGTGCGACACAGGGACTTGTTACAGATTTGTGAAAAATTCCGAATTCATGCCCGATTAACACCCTGTTGCGGTAAAATTCTGCCCTGTCACGACCCTTCGTCTAATTTTCTAGGAGTGTCAATCCTCACGCCGTGCTGCGTACTCGTACGGTCTTATCGAAGTGGGCTTGGATCGTCGCCGGTTGCTGCATTGCAATCCTGCTCCTTGCCTCCCACATCGCCATCACACGAGTGCGTCACTCGAACTCGCGTCTGTACACCGATGCACTGAATGCCGCCGCTGATTCCGACGACCCGGAAACCATTCTGAATACGGCTGATCATTTCTATTGGCTCAACAACGGCCCGCAAGCGGCACCACTCTACGCGAAAGCTGAGCAAATATTTGCGAAAAGAGGAGACGAGCGCCACGAACTGCACGCGAGAGTGGGTCGTATGAGATCTGAAGCCGAAAAGATGTCCTTCGTTGAGCTTTCTCGCTTTGCGAATGAGCAACTGCAAAAGCCAATTGTGAAAGGCGACCCTCAATTGCGCCTTTGGTGTCTAGTCGCGAAGGGCTACACCGATATTGAGATCGATTATCGGGCGGCGAAGCGGGACTGGCTGGAAGTTCAGGAGATTGCGAGAGGTCTGGGGCAAGACCAGTGGCTCACGCGAGCTTCGGGCGAGTTGGGCGTGGTCGCGTTTCTCGAAGGAAATCCTGGTCGTGCCGCGCGCCTGCTTGGAGGCGCTTTAATTTCCACGATGACCAGCGGCGATACAGGTGGCCAGGTCAGATTCCTCGAGATGATTGGAAATGGTTTTGAAGAGGTGAATCGCCACTCAGAGGGCCTCAGGTTCTTTGAGCGAGCGATCAAGGTGGCGGACTCCGAGCCCGAATCAGGCTTGCCATTCATGGCGTATGAGGGGAAAGCTCAGGCACTCGCCGCTTTGGGAAAGTCAGACGATGCGAAGAAGGTTTTGCTCGATGCGCTATCAAAAGCCCGGTCCCAGGAGAAGAGGGGGCACGAGGCGCAGATATTGATTGTCCTCGGGCGTCTCGCTGCGCAGAAGGGGAATAGAACGCAAGCCATTGCCTACCTGGAGCAAGCCGGCCGCTTCGCGACGACGGTGCAGTTTTATCGAATGGAAGCTGACGCAATGTTCGACTTAGCCAAGCTCTATCGCGATGGTGGGAATCTTGATGTTGCCGAAGCACGAGCCACTCAGGGATTAGCAGCCAGCCGGAGAGTCGGTGATCGTTATTATGTACCCCGCAATCTGACCATTCTTGCCGACTTGAAGGCGAGCACTGGGCATACCTCAGAAGCAGACGCTCTCTACAGCCAAGCCGAGGACGTAATTCAAGGCATTCTCATGGGTGTCGATGAGCCGTATTGGAATAGTTCGGCCGCTGGCTCTATGAGCCAAACCTACTTACATCACTTTGAACTGCTTAACAGGACCGGGCGGATTTCCGAGGCATTCAAAGTTCTAGAACGCGTGCGCGGGCGAACTCTCCTGTGGGCGCTTGAAGACAGAAAAGCACTTCAGGGACCCGAATCTCCGGAAACGGTTGCGCTGGAGAGGGAGCTCGCAGATTTGCAGCTTCGATTGATGCAAACAATCGATCCGAATACGCGCGAGAAACTGCTCGACCAGCTTGTTGAATACGAGCGGCGTATAGGCTTGTCGTGGACGACGTCAGAACGGCTCGCTGACCGGTTGCCAGTCCGGCCAGCAACACTGAGGGACGTGCAACGGGATTTGAAGACAAACGAGGTATTCGTTGAATACGTTCTCGATGAACCGAAGTCATTCTGTCTCGCGATAACCAGGGGCGGAGCTCATGCGTATGTACTCTCAGGTCGCGGCGAGATTGAAAAATCTGTCCAGAAATTCAGGGACGAGGTCGGCGCGAAGGATTCCACCATAGCCGTTTCCAAACATCTTTACGAGATGTTGATCTCACCAATCCCAGAGGCGGAATCCGCAACGCGGCTCGTTATCGCACCAGATGGAATTTTGAATCTGTTGCCGTTTGAATCTTTGCGAGACAGCGAAGGTACATACCTAATAACCTCGCACGTTTTTAGCTACGCGCCTTCCGGCACAACTCTTCACGTGCTGCGCCGCGATGACAACCACGCCGAGGCAAGTAAGCCGCTTCTGGCTCTTGGTGACGTTATTTACGAAAATCAGGGTGGCGTTGGCCGCAAGCTGCCCGCGCCAGGGAGCACGCGGGGGAAAATCGAGCGTGGGATAGCAGACCTATCGGGGATGGGTCTGCACGATCTCCCACAGACCCGAGAAGAGGTCGAGGAAATCGGTAAAATTATAGGGCCAGGTTCGGTGCTGTTGCTTGGAAAGGACGCAACCGAGAGTGCTTTCAAAAAGAAGCCGCTCGAGGAGTTTCGAGTGCTCCACTTGGCCGTCCATGGTTTCGTGGATATGCAGTTTCCAGAACGTTCTGCACTGGTTCTTGGCGCTGATCCGAGATCTGGGGATGACGGGCTTCTCCAAGTTCGCGAGATCATAAGATTGCGCCTCAAGGCCGAACTCACCGCGCTGTCTGCATGTGATACGGGAGTGGGCAAGTTGCAAGGACAGGAAGGTATCAGCAATCTGGTCGAGGCGTTCTTGGTGGCGGGCTCCAGATCGGTGGTCGCCAGCCTCTGGAGCGCGGACGACACATTTGTCTCCGCATTGATGCAACGCTTCTATCGTCACCTTGCCGATGGAGAGGACACAAGCTCAGCTTTGCGAGACGCAAAAATCGACTTGCTCAAAGAGTATGGCGATCAGGTGAGTCCGTACTATTGGGCAGCCTTCATCCCGGTCGGAGAAACCTCCAGGCCCCTTGGGTTGAAACAGCAATGAACCTGAATCACGAGGAGAGGGCAAAGATATTCGATAAAGTCTGCCGGCTGGTGGAAAGGAAGCATTTCGATCCCAGCCTGAATGGCGTCGACTGGCCGGCTCTAACTAACAGCCGAAGAGATCAAATTCTTGCGTGTGACCAGCCACAGGATTTCGAGAAGGAGGTCCAAAAGCTAGTTGCCGAACTGAAGACAAGCCATACAGGATTTCGGCATGCCAGCTTGCGCAACATTCCCGCGCGCCACGCGATAAATGCAACACTGAGGCGAATTGGCGTAAACGGTAGTGAACGCTGGATGTTTCAGGATGTCCATCCAGGCGGTCCCGCATACTCGGCTGGAATTCGACCGGGTGATCTGCTGCTCGAATGTAGTGGGCGGGAGATTCGTCCGCCAGAAGACCTGAATTTTTCCGTGGGCGAATCGGCGAGTCTGCTGATTGAAAAACTCCATGGGGGGCAACAGAACGTCAAAGTTCAGCTTCCCATGCCCAAATCGCAAAAGCACCCGGTCACGGCGCCTCAGGCTGTCCATGTCCAGAGATTGCGCTATGAGATAGGCCTGTTGAAAGTGGCAATGTTTCCCGGCGTTGTAGGGATCGATGTTGCCAAGGACATCGACCGTGGTATCGCTGCGCTCGACGGATGCAGTCGGCTGATTGTGGATTTGCGAGGAAATACGGGCGGCGGTATCGGCGGCTTGCGCCTGATGAGCTATTTGACACCGGCCCAACTCGAAGTGGGATATAGCCTCACGCGTAAACGGCGCGAACGGGGATATCGGCGCGAAGAACTGACTCGTTTCGCGCGAATCCCATCGCATAAGGCGACTCTCTTGTGGCTGGCAGCGCGATATGCTCTGGTTGAGAAATCCATTCTTGTTGTCACAGAAGGCCTAGGAGAGCGTAAGTTTCACGGAAAGGTGGTGCTTCTCGTGAATGAACACACTGCCAGCGCGGGAGAGATGGTGTCGGCGTTTGCCGAGGAGAACAATCTAGCGGTTATTGTGGGAACGAAAACACCGGGCCGTCTGTTGAGCGGCGGCGCCTTCAAAGTTGGCCACGGATTTATCCTTGGTTTACCAGTCGCGGCTTACCTGACCTGGCAAGGAAGAATGCTGGAAAACAACGGCATCGTTCCGAAGTTCACGGTTGAACTGTCGCCAGAGGCTCTGAGGGACGGCCGTGACACTCAACTCGAAACCGCAGTCGAGGTAGCGAATGCGCTCTAGGCAATATCTGCGGTGGCTTAAAGGAAAAGCCGCGGCGGGCCGGCCGGAGCTTTGCGCTCGGGAAACGCCGCCTCGATTTAACAAAAATAAGACCGCCCAGAGTGTAGCACGAGGGCATCCGCGTATCGCTCGAAGCGTTTGACGACGTTAAAGTTCCACCGTCAAAGCGTTATCGAACAGGACTGTTTCATCGCGTCGGTGCTTGGAATATTTCCGAGACCCTCTGCCATTGCCATCCACCTCGATAGCCTGTATTCGAATTAAAGAGTCATTCAAAGAATTTTTTTTTACCCTGTTGAGCTTTTCTGCTCTTTCAGCCTCTTTCCTCATGTAAGCAGATTGCCAGCGCACAAGATCCGCTGGAGTAACCCTGAGGAACCTGTGGATCGTCCGAGTGGCCGATCCACGCCAACCCCTCGTCGAGTGTCGTTGCTATGTCCGCGAGTCTGGCAGGAAAGAGTCTCCAGCCCAAGATCAACCCCCGATTTCTGCCTGTAATTGATCGCGTATTGATCGCGGGCATGAAACTTGGCCCCGCGGGGAAACATGAAGCCATTAACAAAGTTCTGCAGCTAGTTCCTGAGTGGAAGCGAGGCGATTGTTGGCGGCGCATCCGGCAGCTTCGAAGAATGTCCGTCGTCGCGGCGGTCCAATCACAGCCTTCGGAACGGCGAATAGCAGAATCCAATACTGGGGACAGGACTTCCCGTCAACGCTCCCGTCCCTGGACGGAAGAAGAAGACGACCAACTCCTGAACTGGGCGGGATACGAACCTGTGGCCAAGATCGCGCAGCGCCTAGGCAGATCCGTTCGCGCCGTGCGGTTCCGTCTCGGCGCGTTAGGCATGAGCGCGCGAGTGAGCGACGGCTGGTCGCAGCGGGAGCTTCGGAAATTGTTGCGTGTGAGCCCTGCCAAGCTGAGGCGCTTCATCGGAACCGGGATGCTGAGGGTCCGCGATCCACGCGTGACAATAGATTCAATGCTCGCGCTGTGCAACAACAATGGTCTGCAGCTTGATCACGCAGTACTAGAGAAGACAACGACAATGTCATCGAAGCTCGAGGCCTGTCCTTGGGAACGTGCTGCTGACGTGCTGGGAATCTCTGTTGAGCAGTTGCAGGCGCTCATCTCTAAAGGAAAGCTCAAAGTGCTTGATCCGTTTGTCACCGACAGGTCATTCGAGGAGTTCTGTAGGAAACATGGCGACCAGATCAATATGTCCCTCATCGACCCCGCAACGACGAAATGGCTCGTAGAGGAATATGGTGTGCCAAACAGCGCCCGCCGATTGGTCTCTCGGGCTCAAAAGCATGCGCTAGTGATCAGGAAATGCAGGTGTGGGAAAAAGATTACTGGGAATATCTATTTCAAGCACGTAAAGCGTTGTCCAATCGTGCAAAACGACGTAATGAGCAAAGCGGGTTGAGCGCGAAGGGCAACCCTCGCGTTAACTCCTGCTTGTTTCGACGAAGGAGTCCGCGGCTTTCCTCCACTCATCAAATCGCGGATAAGGATTCGGAAGCTTCCCAATCAATAAAGCGAGAGACGGCATGGGCCAACTTGTCAGGATCAATGCTTCTCGCTGACGGTTTCAGTTTGCGTTCCTTGGAGGAAAGGCGGGCTGTGCTGTCGCACAGAGTTGCCATACTTTGCCACTCGTCAAACGACGGATAGCGGATCGGCTTCGCTTTTTTCCATTTTTGGACACATTCCGCCCAGCAGCCTTCGGCTCGCTGATAGCGAGGATCGCGAATTGCGTAAAAGGCAACCGCGTTAAACCATCCTTCCTGTCTTGCGAAGCCGAAGATTTTTTCCTCGATCCAGTCTTCCAAGTGTTACTGCGTGGCAGCTAAAAATGCTCTTAGTGGGAACCTAAGAGCACCAGCGGACAGAGGGCTGCTCCAGGGGGAACCTGAGTAGCCTTTTCTGTCCTTTCGTCCCATGCAGCCTTGATCCGCTTTCCCTCTGTTCTTGTGCTTTCTTCGCCTCAACCCTTTCTCTACTAAACCGAAAACCATTTTTTCGATGGATCACCGATCGCATCACACTATCAAGTGTCCCATGGTGTTGCTGTGTGTTTTGTTGTTTGTCCTAGCCAACCTCCTTGCGCTGGTGATTGCGATTAAGGTTCTCTGGTGATCGTCAGAAGCGGGTCCTTGTTCCGGTCCGAATCATTTCGATTCGCCGCACCCGTGCTTCTCAAAGCTTTTACTTATCTGACTTTCAAAGTCTGCCCATTCTTTTGGGGAGGGATGCTTCGGATCGACAACGAATTGAAACCTCCAGTTACAATTTGGGGTTGAGCATACGAAATAGAGCTCATTGCGATCAGTGAATTTCTGCACGGGTTTGTGTTCCACGGTGTTTTGCCCCCAATTCGAGTCATCGCTCAAGCCGCCGATTCGATAGCAGACAGGTTGTATTCGGAACTCTTCCGACGCGCTGGGCAATCGAGCCTACCCCAACGTTGAACAATTTCCTGCAACGAAAGTGAGAACGTTGTGCGGCAGTATTTACAACGAAACTGAAAGACCTGTGGCGCTGGCATGGGGGAGGGCCACGCTCCCAAGGATTAAAAGAGCCTCTCCTCACTGTGGCAGAATACAAGAATTGAATGGACGCTAAAACGCCAAGATGCGCCTACTTGTAATCGCTAAAGATCGGAAACAATCCGCGAAGGATGCCCGCAAGATGGCCGATGAAGCCAAGCAAATCAACAAGTGCCAACGCAAGCGCAAGCAGACACGCAAAAACCACGGGACTCCAGAGGGACCGAGTTTGTCGGGAGACTTGTCAAAATACTTGGCGAAGTCAGCCACCACCCGCAGGTAGTTGCGTCTGGTGATGGCAGAGTAGTTGCGACCCTGGAGTTCCTCCAGCATCATCTTGCGTAAACGGGTCACAGGAGTCTCCTTTCTCTGCGACCCACACTAGGTGAGTTGCCTCAGCCCTTCGGGTTCACCCCACGGGTAGCGTCCGCCGCACCAGCGGCTTAGTCCTGGTCGGCGAACCGGAAGTTTGCATGTGACAAAGACAAGCGATTAGTAACGAGAAGTCTTAGTGCTGTATCTGAGGCGCCCATTTCACGACAGTAGTCGAATCGATGTGTTCTGGAGGGGCGCTTCAGATACAGCGACTTGAAAGAAGTCGCCCGTCGCGGGAGCCTATGGTTTTTGTATATGGCTGAGCAGGTCCTGAGGATTTTGCGAAGCTGCTGTTGGCGGCTGTGTGCGTCAGTGGCAGCGCGAGTCGGACTAAGGACCGGCGACTAGTACGACGGCGTGCCCACATAATGCCCAACGTCGCCAGCGGCGCCACCCGATTCGACTCCGCGGACGACATAGCGCTTCGCTAAGTGCTGGTGCTCCACGCTCACCGCCGATTGCGCCGATATTCCGCGTTCTCTTGGGACCCGCAGTGCATTTCGAGCGAGTCGTAGGCCAACAGTATCGAGAGGAGTCTTAGCGCTTATGACGTGATCTCCAGGACTGATCGCGACTCTGCACCCGTGACTGGGAAACCCAGAGCGGTGCGAATTGCCTCTTTTGGGCAACCTGCCCAGCAGCGATAGAACCTTGGGTCTTCGATCAGGATCGACAAATTATCGCCACTCCGATCATGTCCGGCCCCGGCGCAGGATGGGCAGCGCGTCACATAATTTCGGCCAACCTTCCGAAGAGGTCCAACGTGTTCCAATATTCGAAACGATGCTTTCGTTACCCTCCGTGGGAATTTTCGTGCTCCGACTCTCGACCTCGCATTATCCTCCTTCGACCCAACCTTTCCCGCGATGAACCTTTGCAGTTCGTGCTCGGTGAGCTTTAGCAGGCCATTCAAGTACGCGAGCTGCGCCTCAATAGTGTACTCAGCACCATAAAACCAGAATCGGCGAGTCGCACCGCGGTGGATACCGAGTGGACCGCGAATCGCATTACCAAACTCGCCCGGCCCGACCACGTTCTGCTTTGGAAAAATCTCGATGCCTTCTCGCAGTTGCGCCCCCTTTACCGGCACCCGGAGTTTCAACGCAACGTCTTCAATGTAGAGACGGCACTGTTTTGCTAGAAGCGGTTTCTCAAGAAAGATCCACAAATGGCCGCCTCGCCTGCTCATCTCAAGCGCCGGCTGAAGGCCGTCCTGGCCGAGCCGGTATTCGAGCTTCAGGAGGTCTTCCATGGCACTCTTGTAGTCGGCATCAATAGCTAGCCATTTGCAGCATTGATTCTCAGGATTGATGGCATACAGCCCGACTGTGACTTCACCACTAAGGTGCCGACGGATAACGTCCTCGTTCAATTCGAACGATCCGCCGGTTCGTTTGTCGCTCGGTCGGAAGTAGTAGTGACGTCCCGTCTCTGCGTGAGCGCGTTTCGATTGCAGTGTGTATGCGCGCCGGTTCACGAACAACCGCCAATAGTCCTGAACCAACTGCGGCCCTATCACTGATCGCTTCCGCATAATCAACGCCTCCTCCGCAAGCGGCAGCACAATTGCCAGCTGACTGGCTGTGGTTAGATAGCCTTGAACTTAGTTCCGGTCAAACGTATACCTCGGACGTTTTCCCATCTCCAACCTCCAGGGCAGGTTGCTCCGGAGTAGCCCGGGACGCTCGACCAAACTCAGAAAGGCACATTCGTGGAGAAGTGCCTCAAATTGCTTGAGGCTGTAGCCGCCCATACGCCTCGTCATCGAAGTCGATGGAGTACCAAGTACGGTTCTTGCGGTCGAGCCAGTAAATTGCACCCGATTGCGGATTGCCTGACACGATCGCAAAAAGCAGAACCGAATTCGGGAACTCGATCCATCGGACGATCTCCGGTTGTTCGGCTGCTTGTAACAGTGGAGCAAGCTTGCGGATGGGTGTTTGGTTTAAGTCTAAGTACTGGTGTCATTGTCGTTTTCCCGAACATTTGCCATCTCCTTTTTCGCTGTTTTTCTCCAACAGAGTGCACTCGATATCCCCGCCTTAGCCCCATACCGAACCGAGGGATGCAGGTGCTCGGGTCTCGACAAACGCTCTGGCCTCCATCCTCGCGGCCGGCATTGACAACATGGCCTCCTGATCCTCGCGACATTCGCTGAGCGAAACAAGCCAGGTATCGGGTGATCGCCAGCCTGCACTTCCCACCTGAAATCTGCCTGCGGATTGCGAACGGACTTACCACAAGAAAACTGCCGGGCAATTCAGGCCTGCCCAGGGCACGTCGAAATTGAGTTTGTTCGTTCCTTCCCAAACGCAAGGCTCTGCACAATCAAACACTCGGCCCACCATGGGCGAAGTGTGGTGAGGATCAAAACCGCCGCATTGGCAGAAGCGCGCATAGCCAAGTATCTTTGGACGCTGCCGGCAGAATTCCCCGTACACAAACGGCTGTGGTGTTGTAACAGACGCCCTGGGCACAAACGGCGTTCAGCATTCTGATCGCCGCTGAATCGATGCCGCCACAGACTCCCGAAACTTGCGACAGAAACGAACATTATGCGCCCTTCAATTTTCGGTTCTCGCGCCGCTCGGAGTAGAGCTGCTCTTGCAAGGTATTGATGTGCTGCGCCAGTTTTTGATCCGATGGGCGCGACTCAGTCACGGGAGTGAAATTGCCATGTGCGCCTGACTTCTTTGCCAGGGCATCCAGCCGCAGCGACATGTCTGCCAGGATGCGCTCCTTCTGAATGAGTTCATCTTTCGCTAGGTCTCTCTCACATCTAACAGAATCCCCATCCTCTGTAACGCGTTGGAGTTCACTTCGCAGGCGATCTGCTTCGGTCTCCTGGTTCGGAACGGTCAGTCGGTAGTCGGCAGCCTCGATGGCACGGTTGCACCGCTCGACGTGGTCGTTGTATTTCTGAATCGCCTCGCGCGCAATTCGCCTCGAATACGTATCATGGTTGCAAAGATCCGCCATCATTTCGGCGGTAATCCACAATACGCGCCGATGGTCTACCCACTCCTTGCTGTAAAGAAGGATCGTCGTCAGCAGCAGGACCGTAACGCAGGCGCTGTACTGAAAGTACGGGTTGCGCACGCTCGCGTCGAGAAACAGGCGGCGGTGTTGTTCCATCCAGCTGCCGTAGTCCCGGTCGTGAGGATTGAATTGTTTGAACAGGAATTCGTACCAAGTTTCGGAATGTTTATAGAGTGGCTTCGTGGGCGGCGAGCTTGGCTGAAGCGATGTCGCCTGAGCAGCCGAGTGCCGCTGGGCAGAGGAATGGCAGGACAGGATAAACAGTAATGCGAGGGTCCCGACCCGGAACGCCCTCCGCTGACAAGCTCTATCCTTATTATTAGGCCAGTCGACGTCGAGCATAGCGATACTCCGGTACGAGACCTGGATTTGTGAATCGAAGGTTTGCACCCGCAGATTGCTCTCTCGACTCCCGCAATCGGGGATATACTTCTGGGTTAAAGTCTGGAATTCTGACGTCTTGCGGCGGTCGGATGTGTAGAAGCTGATGCAAAGTGCCGCGCGTATCGTCGGTCATCAGAATCTCCATCTGCCCTTTGGGAAGATTCTTGATGTGTTCATCGAGTGCCCGCGTCTCACGGTCTTCACGCTCCACAGCCCGATCAGTTGGCTCATATTTCTCGTATCCAAACAGGCGACGTCGTCGCATTGAGACACTTCGGCGCGTTACGGTGTGTTCCGCAGACGACCGCAAAAAATATCTGGTGGTTTCCTCGTCACGGGTGCGTAGGGTCATGGTTGTGTTTGGTGCCGAGGTCACGTCTTCCTTAAACCCGCGTCCCACCTGCATCAGTTGCGGCAAGCTCTGCATGGAAAACAAAAAAGCTGTGTGGGTGCCGCGGGCGGTTTGCAGAATTTGGGCAAAGTTTCGATAGCCGAACGGCGCAAATTCATCCAGCACGACACTGAACATCGGCCGATTGGAGTGTCTTCGTTGCTCGTCGCTCTCGTAACGCTTGCCCACAACTAGCTGGAGATTTTGCAGGAGCATTTTGCCCAAGGCCCTTACTGGCTCGGTGTTCTTGTTCACGTTTAATGTGACCACCAGGATGAGTTCCTGCTCGATCACCTCGTCGATCGAGAGCAGGTCTTCGTACGGTCCGGTGATCACGCTGAGTTCGTCATCCAGAAAAGTCATGCATTCGTTTACCAACCCCTGGATCTTCGGTACACGTTCTCGATCAGCTAGGGATTGCAGCAGGTTCTTCGCAGACATTTCGAAATTTAGTCTGCGCTGCAGGGGGATGGAAGGGTCCTGTTCAAGTCTCCGGCGGGCTCCGTCGATCTGTTCCCGGAGAACTTGCTCGTCGATTGCCATGACCAGCACGTCGTAAAAATTAAACCTCCGTCCCGTGTACACCAGCACGCGCACAATGTCAGACAGGTAGTTCAACTGGTGCTTGCTGAAGAATTCATCGTGCAGATTGAAGGATCCGAAGATCATGTTGACGATCGGCATGTAGTCTTCGTCACTGCAGTGGAACGGGTTGTAGCGGACGGAGATGTCGGGACGGGCAGGATTCAACACTCTCAACTGATGCAGTCGCCCAGCCCGATGCACGTGCGGAAGCAGATCGTAAAAGAACTCCATGTCTGCTTTGCCATCGAAGATGATCATGGGCAGGCGATGAGAATCGTCAGGCGTGCCGACGACTCGGGTCAGATCCTGCGTGATGATGTTCTTCAGCAACGTAGTCCTGCCCGAACCCGTCATACCCAGCACGATGCCTTGCATAACTCGAATGCGGTCATCCCAGTACCACGGTTGCCCATGAATGTCGTAGCCCAGAACCACCGCGTTCCGCTTCCGTCCCTCCTCTAGGAACATCTCATCCTTCTTCGGGGAGATGACCATCGGCGGATGGGGCCACCGCTTTTCTCGGTATGAGCGGCGGGTCGCAATCAGCACGGCCGGGCTAATGATGGACAGGAGCGCAAGGGCGAAGTACGAGGCGAGTTCCGCTACCTGACGATTGGAGAAGTGATACCGCTCACAGGCAATGAACCATGCTACCCAGAAGATCCCCATTCCGATCAGCGCGATGACGATCTCGACGTCTTCGAGGACGGGGAAATGATGACCTTTGTGGTTTTCGCGCATAGCTCATTGCCGCAGATTGAAATACACAAAACAGGCGAGAAATAGAACGAAGATCAATGAAAACAAGACAAAAGAGCGTTTGGGAGATCTGGCCGATTCTGCCTCGAACGGGTTGGCTGGCCCGAGTACGAGATCCAGCAAGGCCTTGAACGCGCCAATATCAGGGCGACTGATGAGGTACTCTTGCAGGGATAAGTAGGCGGACTTTGTTGAACTCGACGGCATGGCACACCACGCTTAGAAAATTCTTCATCTGACCAGGTAGGCAGTGATCGGCCGCTCGCGCTGACGGCTTGCACCATCTCCACCCGAGAACCGAAACGACAAAACGGTTGGTTCTGAAGTCGATGCCATCTCAAGCGCAACGACTCCGGTCGCTGCCGAACCGGGAGCAATCCTTTCGGTCCGGAGTTCTTGCTGAAGCACCTTCACTGGCACTCGTTGCTTGACTTTCAGTTTGCTGGCTTGCTCCTCAGTAAGTTGCGAATTCGTGAGACCGTACAAAGATTGTCGTGCGCGCACTCCGTCCAGTTGGAATACCTGTGGGCTGCTGACGGAATATGTGCCGGAGCCGTTGTTAAAAACGGTGTACCGGACGAGCAGGTGGCCATCTTTTTCGTACAAATCATTGATCCAAATCTCAACCGGCTTTGAAGCATGTTGCTTTGATTGCAAACGAACAGGCTGCGCTTCCAGCAACCATTCTGATACGGCTGGAGGTGTCGTTTGAGGCTTCGCGTCTGACGAAACCAGAGGATTGCGGCGAACCGGGATCTGATCGATAGCAAAGTTCATATCCGCGACAGATCCTGCGGGCTCCAGTTCGTAGTTCAGGCGCTCGGTTGCCGTCCAGACAAAGAGGTTAGTTCGAGCGTCGGCCTGGGTGGGCTGAACGAAAACCTTGTTTTCCCTCCACTCCACTTTGAAAGACGGACTGCCAGACGCAACCTGCAGGACTGGTTCGCCGAGTTCGATCACTGTCAAGTGATCTAATGCGGTTTGCAGATGAATGATCTGCCGTCGATTCGCGTTCTCGGTTTCAATCTTTTGCGCAGGTGCTGGGATAACAACGGCTGCTATCAATGCAAATGTAAGGAAAACGCGTTTCATTGACTCACCTCATCTTTTATTCGCGAGCCCAGGATTCGCTGCTCTCGCCGAAAACCGAACCAAAGATTTCGGCCAGGCAGCAAATCGCTGGCCGGCACGAGTTGTAGTCGCTACGCTTTTTTGATCTTCACTGCTTCAGGACTCCAGTAGTTTCGGGAGCATTGCCACACTTCGCCCACAAAACCCCGGAGCCTTCGGAGTTTCGACCAAAACCACTCTCCCCATGCCCACGCCAAACAAAGCAAGGCGGTAACCAGGAGAGACGTTACTGCAGACTCTACGAGATCAGTGGTCCCTAGGAGTGCGTACTTGAGGTGCTGCCGGACCAGTAGAACAACTTCGAACAGGAAAACCGGCCCTAGCACTTTCGTTACGGTGAAAGCCCAACGGCGGAACAACACAAAGAACCGCACAGCCGTTTGCCGAATTGAAATGCGACTATGCATACCCTCTGACGTCCAAAACTCCAGCATGGTTAGCTTTTCTTGGCCGGCACCGGTTCCTTCGTTAATTGAGGTCGCCTGCCGCTAAGATCAGCTATCGCTCCACATTCCTGAACCGCATAAAACGTGACGCCCTGGCGCAGGACTTCGCCTTCTGTACCGAACTCCTTCTCAAGAGAGGGAATCCCGCCGTTCGATCCTACTTTTCCAATGAAATAGCGCATGCGCCCATTCGCGTTTTCCTCGCCCGCATTCTCGCGATGCGGCCTCTCCGTGTCGGCTGATCGAGTTCAGCTTCGGTCCGACTTGTCTTGCTAGAGATCTCCACTGATGCGGGATTCACCATGATTTGGCTCCGGATGTTACTGGGTTATTTATCCAACTCACTCTTTTGTTCAAGGGCGTTGTCGCGTTCGCCTAGCATTTGCTTTTCGGAATATTCAGCCACAAAGAGGCCACTGGGGTTAAGTTCGCTCCGTTGTTCCTCGAGAAGCCGAATGTTGTACTGGCCAACGATGCGATCCGTTGATTCCACTCCGTCTCTCACCTTGTGAATCTCTTTGACCGCAAATGCGACGTAGTCCCACGAGCCGCTCTTTGCGCGCTCAATTGAGCGGATCCTCAGTTCGGAGATGATGTGGTCATGCTGGATTTTTCCGAGCGTATCGTCGTCACGCAATTTGTTCATGGTGAATAAGCGTAGATTGGCGGTCATCATGTTCAGCGCCTCGGCAAGGCTTCGAGCGGCGGAATCGGGCGTGTAAGACAGGTAGCGATCCAGGAACCTCCTTACCACTGCTTTGCCCTCCAGGTCGCTTGGTGCCGTGCTGGAAGGAGTTGTTGTGTCCGGATTCGCGGCTTGCGCCGTCAACATCATCTCGATGGTTTGCGCGGGATTAGTTCTCGCGCCTCCGCTCACTACCGTGGCGTTTCCATCCTTATCGACGCGAATGACGGTGGGCGGCTGAATGCGGACGTAGATCGCAAATCCGAGCGAGGCAAACGCGATTGTGCCGAACAGAATGGCCAGAAACATCGCGCGGTTGGCATATGCTCGCAACATACCGTCGTGCTCGTAGTACCTGGTGAGTCGCGCTACTCCAGGCTCCGCTATTGATTCCTTCGATTTCATGCTTTCTGCCCCATTCCGATCCAACGCATTGTTCTGCCGGCCATGTGGCCTGCATGCCACGCGGCAAACCTGCGAGGCTATGACCTCGATAGCGGTTAGGTACATGCCCATTTCCGCCGCGTCTTAGTTGAACCGTAGTTGCCAGTGATCATGCTTCCGCTTGCCCCGACATGTCCCGTTTCCTGCCATCCGCTTCCGTTCCACGGAACACTTGTCCCGTGCTCGGATTTCGGAGTGCCGTCGAGTTGCCGTCTACCGCTGAACTGGTTGCCACTTCCGCCGCAGATGTCGGCCCTCCACCTACCGATGGAGGTGCGCCTGAAGCCGCTATGGCGGCACTGGCGCGAGTTGCAGAATTCTGTGTGAGCGAAGCGGCACCTGCGGTGGTGCCGGTGGGGCCAGGCGCGGGCGGAGGAGGCGCCCCTTCCGGCGCCAGCATTCTGCCGCGGGAAAGGCCTTCGCCCGCAGACCATGCCAATCCCGAAGCCACCGCTCCTGCCGTAACTGCTCCGCTGATTACGGTCATCAGAGTGCTGCCGACATCTCCGCGGACGATTCGACTGGCAATGAACGGAATTAAGGCGATCATGATTGAAAGTAGAACGCTTGCAACACTCATCACGATCACCTGACTGGAGCCTACGAACGCTTGGAGAAACGAATTGCCAAATTGACCGGGGTTGGTGATTTGCAGTGCCGACATGAGCGCCTGAAAAACCGCATACAACAATCCCCAACATTGGAAGATCATCATGTTGATAAAGAAAGAACGACTAAGCTGGCCAAGACTGCGAGATGGCATTAACGCGAGGACAAACGGGCCTACCACGTACAGAATCGCACCGTAAACCGCATAGAAAAACGTGAATAAGGTATACGTGATCGGTAACAACAGATATCCGACAACTGAAATCAATCCGGCGACGATGGCGGAAGCTCCTCCCGTCACCCAACTCCATAGCGCAGAAAACCAATTTGGATTGTTTTGCCAAAACTGTGCTAAAGAGTTGTTCCAGTTCTGAATTACATCGAGTCCACCGGAAAGTCTGTAAATTCCATCAGCCACTCCATTGAACATGGAATTTACCGCGCGGAATGCGCTCTGATAATTCACGAAAATCAGTCCGAGCATCAGGTACTTCACCGCAGTCACACCGAGTACTCGCACCTCCCCGCCATTGCAGTACGCTTCATAAACTCCCCACAGGAGGCTTAGCACTAAGACCACCCCAGCGATCTGAAGGACAGCTCCGGTGATTCCTTGCCGGTCGATGCCGCTCAGTCCGTTCTGCAATAACTGTTCGAAATAAAAACTCGGCATGGCAAACGTCCTCAACTACGACTCATTGGTGCTGCAAGAGGTTCGCGAGTGCCTGACGCAGACCAGTCGTGTTCGTTGCTCCCAACTTAATGTCCGCGCCTGCATTTGCGAGGTCGATCGAGCGTAGCCGCATCAGATCGGCGGTGGCACTCTGCGTGTAGGCGTGGGCACGGATTAACCATGCGTCGGCTTGGGCTTCGATGATGGGTGCGCTTCCAGGCGCGGCATTCTGAATGCTCTGATTGAGTTGGTTGGCTGTTTGGATTTCCAGATCCGCGAGCGCATCGATTTCGATGGCTCGTTTCATTGCAGCCTGGGCAGCAGCATCGGTCATGTCCACCATGTTCAAGACTTGCTGAGACGCGGCCGTTGGTCCGGGCACGGGGCCATATAGTGCCGTGTACACAGCTGAAGTTTGGCCGATGCCATTGGGACTCCGTGAGAGAAGTACCTGTTCCAGTTGCTGAGAGGTGGGCAGCATCGCGCTCGTAACGGAAATGCGCGACAGATTCTGAATCTGGCGCAAGTTTCCTTGCAAGATACCAACCAGGCTTTGAGCTTGCGCTATCAGGTTTTGCGGCCAGACCACCGTTTGCTGATACTGCTGGATGGCGCTGTCGACGGCGAGGATTTGGTTAAGCCCGCCTCCGATAACGTTCGTCAGCGCAGACTGAACGCTTGCCAGTCCTGCAGCTAACATTGCACAGCATGGGTCAAAGAATTGCGCTCTCGCCGGCCATGGCGCAGTAACTGCCAGAAGGATGACCATGAAGGCCGTACGCATTTTGTGCCCCATTATCCATGAGCGAAGGTTTGTGAGCAGATTTGTGATTCTTGTCATGGTGCTTCTTCTTTCTTTTACTGGTGCTGCAGCAGGTTCACGAGGACGCCCCGCAGCTGAGTAGTGTTGTTAGCGTTTTCTTTTCGTAATGTGTTTCGATGTGCCAGATGTGCAGCCTCCTGCCTGAGTTCCGCTGCAAGCATTTTTTGAGTCAATGCCTGACTGCTTATCCCTGAGACAATCGCCGTGGCTGTCAGAAATGACGCCGAGCCCGGTGCCGATTGACTGGCAGCGTTTTCAATCGAATCCGCAGATTGCATTTCAATGTCGGTGGCTTGGTCGCTGGCTTTCAGCAGCTTGAGGCTATCCAGTGTGAGTGCGTCGTCCATGTCTGACATTGCTCGATCAGTTGCGGTCGCATCAGTTGCGACTGGAACGAGTCCGTAGGTGTTGCCGTAGGTGCTGGTGAGACTCGAAAAGTTATTCACCTGGTGATCACGAACAACAGCTTCGAAAGCTTGCGGCACCGGCAGCGTGGCGCTTCTCAGGTTTATGTGGATTATGCTCGCCATCAGGTTTCGATATTGGCCGATTATGGTTGTGACTTGGGCTCGTGCTTGGTTGATCACTTGTTTCGGCCAGACGGTCACTTGCTGAAGATTGTTCAGCGCTGTCCGGGCGGTATTGATTGATGTCAACGCACTCTGGATCAGGCCGTTAATCACGCTTAGAGCCGCGTGAATGGCACTAAGCATCCCAGTCGGTGCCTGCGCGCGGGCAGGTTGCGGTGCGCCCACCAGAGTCAAAAACATCGCTGCCATGAGAGCGACTGCCACAACTTTCCGGCGGCTTTGTGCAACCATCAGCAACCACGTTGATCCGATAAACAAAACTGCGTAGCAAATGATCTCCATCGCTTCCTCCTGCTGCTAGGCGGACATGTTTCCCGCTGTGCTATAGGCTGACGTCACTGCCCCTGAGATTTCCTCGGGAAGCTGCTCAAGGTCGGCTAATCCTTGCGGAAATTTCGCCGCCAATTCTTGATAGCTGTCCAACAATGGCCTGCCTGCATGCTTATGCAAGAACCAGACCCTATATTTGCGTTCGCGGGGGAAAGTCGTGCATACCCAGTACGAGAGCGCCGTCGGCACAATGCGAATCGTCTGCGTCGTTTCGGTTTTCTCACCGATCACAAGCAGGGCCTCCGCGCTTCTGCCTTTTCTCGGCGCGCCAAACCCTTTTACTTCATGAACAGCGACTGGATTGAGATTCAAGTGGGCAACCAGCGGTGTGATATCCCCAGGCTGTTGTCCGATGATCTTCGTGCTTGCGTTCTTGAGAATTCCCGGCCCGTGAGCGCGAGGCTGCGATTCTGTGCCAACGAAGTCTTCGACCGTTTGGCTGATGCCCCAAACGCTCGAATAACGTTTGCGTGCGGTTCGAAACAACTGAACGATTTCGGGGGCGAGCCAAAGCGAATCAAGCAGAAACCAACACTCATCAAGCACTGAGACACTGCGCCGGCCTGACTTGCCTGCCGCCCGAGCAGCCATAGCCGCGGCTATCAGCATGCTCATGGCCGCCTCCAACCTGGGATCTGAGCTCAAGCCTTCAACATTGAAGAACAGCCAATCAGTGTCTAATCGCATGTTGGTTGGCCGGTCAAAGAGATTTGCGTAAATGCCTGATTCGGTCCACTGACGCAGTTTGATCGAGGCCAGGTGCGCTTCATCAATCGTGCGCTGCATCCTCTCTGCGTCACGCCAGTTTGCGAGTTCCTCGCGCAGATCATTGAACGTTGGAATCGGGCTGGAATACCGGATCGCGCAGCGCTTGTACACTCGTCCGATTGCCTCGGTCAGCACGTTATCAAGTAATGAGGTGTCTGAGCCAAGACTGTTGCCCAGCATATGGCGTGTGAGATTTTTTAGGAACGCGGTCTTCTCATTGCTCGGAGAGGTTTCACCTTCAGGTAGGTCCCAAGGATTAAGCGTTTCCCGGCCGTCCAGTTGCACGTTTATTACCCGGCCTCCCATGAGTTCGACTAGCGGCGCATAAGAATCGCCGCGCTCCAAAATCGACACGAGCGGCCGTGCCCGCCCCATCATTAGCAGCATCAGTTGAGCGAGAAACGTTTTTCCGCCGCCCGTTTTTGCCATGATGAGTAAGTTGGCATCGCCCAGGGTTGAGTCGAAGGGCGAAAACGGAATGAGCTGACGATACGGAGTCTCAAACAGCATCAGCGGCGAATTCGGAGTCCCTGGCCAGGGTATTTCGATGGGGAGGAGATCAGCAGCGTGAAGGGTCAGCACATCCATTTCGCGCTTGTTGATCTCGCCGAGGCCCGGCAGGCTGGAGAAGAAAAAGCGCTTTTGCGCCAAAGTCTCGGGGATTCCTCGGGCGCCGTTCATCCGTCCGATCGCGTGCAATACACGTTGACGGCGATCTGCCAGGATGCGTTCAGCCTCGATCAACTCAACCCGATTGCGCGCGGGTTGGGAAGTACGAACTGATACAGTCAGACTGAGCTCGCATGATTTGAGCGAACTGGCGATCAGGTCTTGCAGCACTTTGATGAGTTGGTGCTCCGCCACTTGCGCATCGACATTGAGCCGGAAGCCACCATAGATATCCTTCTGTGCGGCGGTCATTTTTCGTAGTCGGCTCTTGTACTGCTTAACTGCCTTCGCCTGATCGGGCAAAACCACTTCTGCATTTATGACGAGCGGGAAATCCAGGACCAGTAACTCGCGCAACAAGCCTGGGAAGGTGGCATCCGGCAGGTCTTTCAAGGTGATGAATGAGTACAGTAGAGCGCAAACCTTGAGGTGGTCATCGAGTTCGTCTTCGATATTCACATTGGCAATCTGGCTACGCGCACTCTCATAAATCAGCGACTGCTCTGGGGAACGGTACTCCCTGATATCGTTCGCGAGCGGATTTAGGGCATGCTTGACTTCCAGAAAGAGATCCTGCTGTGACATCCGCTCGATCTTCATTCCGGTCGCTTGCAGGCTGGCCTCTACGCCGGACATCAGGCTATTGAACTCACCAAGAAACTCCTCGTGTTCTCGGCGGCTGCGCTCAACACATTTCGTGGAAGACATGCTGAAGCTGCTGCCGCGCATCTTTTTCTTCCACTCGACATCCGGAGACTGGTGATGAATGCGCGGATCCCAAATGAAGTAAAAATGCAGCGCCTGGTCGACGTAGTAACCTGAAGCGTCTTTTGCTAACCAGATATTCGACTGCTCTCGATCAAGTGTCTGGAGGACGCTACTAGGACTGAGTTGTTCGCGGTTATATCGCGCAATGAGGTTACCTAAGCCTTCGAAGATCTCGAAGCGCGCCTGCAAGCGCATCGAGCGCTCGGGCAATGATCGAATCAGCGCTTCAAAGAGGAGTTTTGTCCGGTTCCGCTCCTCCTCACTGGCGTAATACGAGCAGATGCCGCTCACTCGATATCCGGCGACAAAGGACCCATCGAGCTGGATCAGCAGATTGTCGATGAGATCGCGCACCTTCAGTTGCTCACAAAGCGGAGGCTGGGATAGCGATCTGTCGTATTGCTGCACGGTCAAAGGCATCTCTCAATCCTTTAGGTATTCGCTTCGCAGTTGCCGATCCCTCTCTACACCGGAGTACACGTGAGGTTTGGTATGAAACAGCACCCAATCCAACAAGTAGCCACGTTGCTTGCCGTACTTAAACACCATCAGCGCCGGCACACTCAATATCGGGACGAGATACTGGAGCACCATGTTCATCGGCAATCCGAACATCTCCCGGTTCAGGAATCTGCCGAAAATGTTCATTACAACCGCAATCCCGAGGATCGCGAAGAGGTCCTCTGTTTCGAGCCCGAAGAAAGTGACCCTTGTCCGCAAGTTCCGGTAGATCGGCGTGACGTCGAGAGCCATACGTGTCCTCCTACGTAATTCCTCCCGCCCCGTGGGTTACAAAAACTTCCGCCAATCGCAGTACACCTGACGCCATCAGACAAAGAGCGGCGGTCACGAAGTGGCGCACCCAGCCACTGGTCGGATGAACGAGCGAAAACACGCCCAATCTCAGCGCCATCGCCGCGACCTGCGAGGCTGCGTAAACTGGCAAAATCACATTTGCGACCCAATTGATGAGCATCACGATTGAAAGCCAGTACAGATCAGGGTTATCCCAGGCGGCCTGAGACGCGAACGTTTCAAATGCTCGAGTCAGCCCTGAAATCATGAGCGATGCCAAGGCGCCATACATGCTGTGTGCGAACTCTTGCCCTTTTGAAAACTGCAGAATCGCAATGATGATGAAAACCGCGGCAAGCGTCGGCATGATGACATTGCCAACCCAATTCGCCAGGCTCAGTATTCCGTGATCGAACGTCATGCCGCTGAGATTCATCGCCCACCTACATCATCGAAGTGACAAGCTTCCAAATCGCTGAAACCGTCAACATCGCAAGTGATACCGCAACCAGTCTCAGGAATGGTCTGCGAGTTGCGAAATTCAACACCCCGCCAATCAAGGCGAGAACGGCTGCAACCGGCATGATTGTCCCCGCCAGGTGATTCCAAAGACTGTCGAGCACATCGACCGTGGCGTATTGTGTTCCGGTGTTGTAGCTCTGAAGAAGGCTGTACGTAGTTTGAGTTCCAAGTAAGAACATCGCTGCCAAGATCGAAGGCAATGGGTGCTGGCCAGATGCCGTATCTAGCACTGCTCTCAGAACGAAGAACGCTGCCAACGTCGGCACCAGTCGTTGCAAAACGAACTGCGAGATGAACTGGGAGAGATCCGCCTGAAAATTCGCCAGCCAGCCAGTCACAACTCCACCCGGTGGCAACTGCGTCGAGACTCCGAAAGTGCTGAACCAACTCAGTAATGGTTGCAGAGTCAAAAAGATGACGGCCCAGAACATCCACTTCGTGAACCCACCTCCTATGGCGAAAGTCATCGTCCCCTCGCGGCGGAGGTTCACTCCCGCCAGGGCCAAAGACAGAACTGCGGCCGATGGAACTAGCAGCAGCAGAACCGAGATGACGTCATTGAGCAATTGCGGGACCTGCATTGGAATCCATACCTTGTCAGACTCGCTGAGCCTTCTGTGTTGGCAGCCCGCGGCTCCCCTTCAGGTGCAGGCTGCCTGAAATTCGTG
>Ga0075424_100000487_pt1 | contig 31021 bp, 30 predicted proteins | sample SoiMethybrSBSTD3_FD_75301 | JGI IMG/M metagenome (GOLD analysis project Ga0075424, IMG submission 75301) | Bulk soil microbial communities from a Populus tree surrounding site in Tennessee, USA - Soil MetaG P. TD hybrid SBSTD3 | ecosystem: Environmental > Terrestrial > Soil > Tree plantation... | reverse complement strand
CGAATCGACGAGCGCCGCGTCGGCGGAGCCGTGCCATTCCTTGCCGGACCAGGCGCCGGGGTTTACCGCGGCCAAGCCAAGGCCGGACAGGATGCGGCCGGCGTCGCCCGAGATCTTTTCCTGCATCGGCTTCCGTTCGGTGTTCATCGCAATGCTCCTGCGCGGCTGCGCTGCCGCCCTGCCTTGCCCTCGACCACGATCCGGCCCGAGATCGACTTGTCGGTTCCGTGGCTGTACCACGCGCCGAAGCGGTTCGCGAGCACCTCGGGCAGCCGGAACTGCTCCTGGCGCACGAAGCCGCGATAGTCATCGGGATTCGCCAGCACGAGGTCGACGACCGACGTGATTCCCGCCGCCGTCGTCACCTGGATCGCCGACCAGAGCCGGCCCAGGATCTCCTGGGGATAGATCTTGTTGACGTAATTTTCCTCGCGCAGTTCCCCGTCCTGGCGCCCGCTGACCGCGACGTAGACGATGACGACGTCCTGCAGCGTCTGCGGCACCGCGTTCTCGAGGATGCGCTTCAACGTCGCGCGGTCGTGGTTGAGCTTCAGGTCGTTCATGAGCAGGCGCATCTGCTCGCAATGACCCGGGTACCGGATCGTCTTGTAGTTCATCTGCTCGCAGCGCTCGCCGTAGGTCTCGCCGAGCGACCCGAGCCCGCCGGACGTGTTGAAGGCCTCGTAGAGCGTGCCGTCGATCTCGATCTCCTCGAGCCCTTCGAGCGGCGCTGCCTCGACCACGCGGCGGTCGGCGATCGCGTAGCAGGGATTGCCGTACTCGTTGATGAGGCCCTCGGTGGACCAGGTCAGCGAGTACTTGAGGACGTTGTTCGGATGCTGGGGCAGGGCGCCGACGCGCATGCGGATGCTCCGCAGGTCGTCGAAGTGGGTGATGAGCTCGTTGGCCGCGATCGAGATGAAGCCGGGCGCGAGCCCGCACTGCGGGACGAACGCCGTGTCGGCGCCTTCCGCGGTCGCGCGAACGGCGCGCGTGACCTCGACGTCCTCGGTCAGGTCGAAATAGTGCAAGCCCGCCTCGCGCGCGACCTTCGCGACGCCGGGATTGCAATAGAAGGGCAGGGAGGAGATGACCGCGTCGCAGGGATGGTCGGCGACGTGCCGCGCGAGCGCGGCCGGGTCGCCCGCGTCCATGCCGAAGGCCGCGACGTTGCGCTTGCCATGGGCCCGCGCGACGGCGCGAGCCGTGTCGGCGCTGACGTCGGCGAGCTGGACCTCGTAGCCGCCGGCGTCCGCCAGCAGGCCCGAGATGAGCGCGCCGATCTTTCCGGCGCCGAGAACGAGTACGCGATGCATCGAAAATCCGCCTGAAAATGGGTGGCGCATTCTGCCCATTCCGACGGTCATAAACCACCCCTTTTGGCCATAATTTTTGCAGTGCAATCAATCCGTGTACGATGGCCCGAACGATGAACGTCGCGGTCGAAACCGGCGGCTGGAGGCCGGACAGCTGGCAGCGCCTGCCGGCGCTCCAACAGCCCGTCTACCAGGATCCCGCGCGCCTCGCGCGCGTCCTTGCCGAGCTCGCTCGCCTGCCGCCGATCGTCGTTTCCTGGGAGATCGACCAGCTGAAGGAGGAGCTCGCGGCCGCGCAACGCGGCGAGCGCTTCCTGCTCCAGGGCGGCGACTGCGCGGAAGGTTTCGCCGACTGCGACTCGGACACGATCGCGCGGAAGCTGAAGATCCTCCTGCAGATGAGTGTCGTGCTGCTGCACGGGCTCAAGAAGCCCGTCATCCGCATCGGTCGCATCGCGGGTCAGTTCGCGAAGCCGCGCTCGGCCGATACCGAGACGCGCGACGGCGTGACGCTGCCGTCGTATCGGGGCGACCTCGTCAACCGCGCCGCCTTCACGGCTGCGGACCGCGAGCCGGACCCGGAGCTGCTGCTGCGGGGCTACGAGCGTGCAGCGCTCACGCTCAACTTCGTGCGCGCCCTCGTGGACGGCGGCTTCGCCGACATGCACCACCCGGAGTACTGGGACCTCGGGTTCCTGCAGCACGCGAAGCTCCGCGACGCTTACCGCAGGATCATCGACTCGATCTCGGATTCGCTCGACTTCTACGCGGCGATTTCCGGCTCGCCGGTGCACGATGCGGCGCAGGTGCGCTTCTACGCGAGCCATGAAGGACTCCACCTGCTTTACGAGCAGGCGCAGACCCGCTACCTGAAGCGGCGCCAGCGCTGGTACAACCTCTCGACGCACATGCCCTGGATCGGCCTACGCACGGCGCGGCCCGGAGGGGCGCATGTCGAGTATTTCCGCGGCATCGCGAATCCCGTCGCCGTCAAGGTGGGCGAGGGCACCGATGCCGCGTCGCTGGCCGAGCTGATCCGGGCGCTCAATCCGGACGACGAGCCTGGCCGCCTGACCCTGATCCACCGCTTCGGAGCGCGCCGGATCGAAGAATCGCTGCCCGCCATGATCCGCGCGGCGCAAGCGACCGGCCGACGCGTGCTCTGGGTGTGCGACCCGATGCATGGCAATACGGAAACGACGCCGCAGGGCGTGAAGACGCGCCGCTTCGAGAACATCCTCGCGGAGGTCGAGGCCGCGTTCCGCATTCACTCGGAGTCCGGCTCGATCCTCGGCGGTGTGCACTTCGAGCTGACCGGCGACGACGTCACCGAATGCACCGGTGGCGCACGCGGGCTCACCGAGACCGACCTCGCGCGCGCCTACCACACGACCGTCGATCCGCGGCTCAATTACGAGCAGGCCCTCGAGCTCGCGATGCTGATTGGCCGCCAGCGGGCCGACTCGTGAGCGCCGGCCCGAGCCGCGAAGCGGCACTGACGGGCGGCGCGCCTCCAGGGCCGCCCGCCAGCGTGTCTCCGGAATGGCGCGAAGTGCTGACACCCGGCGCCATCGCGTTCGTGAATGGCCTCGCCGAGCGCTTTTCCGAAGAGCGGCAATCACTCCTCGCGCGGCGAGCGGCCCTGCAGCGCCAGTTCGACGCCGGTGCCTTGTGCGATTTTCCCGACGAGACCCGGGAGCTGCGCGAATCGGAATGGCGAGTCGGGCCGATACCGGCGGACCTTCAGGACCGCCGCGTCGAGATCACGGGCCCGACCGAGCGGAAGATGGTCATCAATGCGCTCAACTCGGGCGCGAACGTGTTCATGGCGGATTTCGAGGATTCTCTATGCCCGAGCTGGTCGAACCTGATCGAAGGGCAGGCGAACCTGATGCAGGCCGTGCGCCGGACATTGACGCACACGTCGCCGGAAGGGAAACAGTACCGACTGAACGAGAAGTCCGCTGTGCTGATCGTGCGGCCACGCGGCTGGCATCTGCCGGAGAAGCATTGGCTGGTCGGCGAGGAAGCCATCGCCGGCGCCTTCGTCGACTTCGGCATCTACCTTTACCACAACGCCGCCGAGCTCCAGCACCGCGGCACGGGGCCATATTTCTACCTGCCCAAGCTCGAGAACCGCTTCGAGGCCCGGCTCTGGGCGAACGTGATCGAGCATGCGGAAACCGAGCTCGGCCTCGCACGCGGCACGGTCAAGGTGACGGTCCTCATCGAGACAATCACGGCCGCGTTCGAGATCGACGAGATCCTCTACGAGCTCCGCGACTGGATCGTCGGGCTCAACTGCGGACGCTGGGACTACATCTTCAGCGTTATCAAGAAATTCGGCCATCGCCCGGAGTTCGTGTTGCCGGACCGCAGTTCCGTCACCATGGCCTCGCCGTTCCTTCGCACCTATTCGCAGCTCGTCATCCAGCGCTGCCACAAGCGCGGCGCGTTTGCGATGGGCGGCATGGCGGCGCAGATCCCGATCAAGAACGACCCGCGGGCGAACGAGGTCGCGCTCGCGCGCGTCCGCGCCGACAAGGAGCGCGAGGCAGGCGACGGCCACGACGGGACCTGGGTCGCGCATCCCGGGCTCGTCCCGGTCGCGCGCGCAGTTTTCGACCACCTGATGCCCGGCCCCAACAACCTGGCACGCCTGCGCGAAGACGTCGTCGTAACGAGCGGGGATCTCCTGCGCGTGCCGGTCGGAAAAGTGACGCGGGCGGGCCTGCGCCTCAACGTCGACGTTGGCATCCGCTACCTCGCATCCTGGCTCGGCGGCAATGGCTGCGTGCCGATCCACAACCTCATGGAAGACGCCGCGACTGCGGAAATCTCGCGCGCCCAGCTCTGGCAGTGGGTCAGGCACGCCACGCCGCTCGAGGATGGGACCGCCGTCACGCTCGATGCCGTCCGCGACGAGGCAAAGTCCGCCCTGGAGGGGATCCGCGCAGAAGCGGGCGACGACGCATTCGAAGCCGGCCACTACCGGCGTGCCGCCGAGCACCTCGACCGGCTCACGGCAGGCGCCGAATTCGAGCCGTTCCTGACGCTGAACGCATACGAAGACATCGACTGAACCTGGAGACTTCATGACACCGCAGTCCGCCGCACAGATCGACAGCCACTGGAAAGAGAGCCCCCGCTGGAAGGGCGTCACGCGCGGCTACTCGGCCGCCGACGTCGTCCGGCTGCGCGGGTCGGTGCCGGTCGAACACTCGATCGCGCGCCTCGGCGCCGAGAAGCTCTGGCGTTACCTGCATGAGCTGCCGTTCGTGAACGCCCTCGGCGCGCTGACGGGCAACCAGGCCATGCAGCAGGTGCGCGCCGGCCTCAAGGCGATCTACCTCTCAGGCTGGCAGGTCGCGGGCGACGCGAACAATGCGGGCGAGATGTATCCCGACCAGTCGCTGTATCCCGCGGACTCAGTGCCCGCCGTCGTCCGGCGCATCAACAACACGCTGCTGCGCGCCGACCAGATCTGCCACGCCGAAGGCAACGACAAGGTCGACTGGCTGCAGCCGATCGTCGCCGACGCTGAGGCCGGCTTCGGCGGCGTGCTGAATGCCTTCGAGCTGATGAAGGCCATGATCGACGCCGGCGCCGCGGGCGTGCACTTCGAGGACCAGCTCTCCAGCGCCAAGAAATGCGGCCACATGGGCGGAAAGGTGCTCGTGCCGACGCAGGAGGCAATCAACAAGCTCGTCGCCGCGCGCCTGGCCGCGGACATCTGCGGCGTGCCGACGGTTGTCGTCGCGCGCACCGACGCCGAGTCGGCGACCCTACTCACGTCGGACGTCGACGAGCGCGACCACGCGTTCATCGCGTCGAAGGAGCGCACGAGCGAGGGCTTTTTCGCGGTGAAGGCGGGCATCCCGCAAGCGATCGCGCGCGGCGTGGCTTATGCGCCGTACGCCGACCTCGTGTGGTGCGAGACGGCGACGCCGGACCTGCACGAGGCGAAGGAGTTCGCGGAGGGCGTGCACCGCAAGTATCCGGGCAAGCTCCTCGCATACAACTGCTCGCCGTCGTTCAACTGGAAGAAGAAGCTCGACGACGCGACGATCGCGAAGTTCCAGCGCGAGCTTGGCGCGATGGGCTACAAGTTCCAGTTCATCACGCTAGCCGGCTTCCACGCGCTCAACTTCTCCATGTTCGAGCTGGCGCGCGGCTACAAGGACGCCCAGATGAGCGCCTACGTCGCGCTGCAGCAGGCGGAATTCGCTGCCGAGTCCGTCGGCTATACCGCGACCAAGCACCAGCGCGAGGTCGGCGCCGGCTACTTCGACGACGTGACGCAGACCGTGACCGGCGGCAATTCGTCGATCACGGCGATGCGCGGCTCGACGGAGGAAGCGCAGTTCAAGGCGCGCTGAGGCGGCCGGGGAGCGCGTTCGAGCCGGACTGCCGCCTGTGCCGGCGCCTGGCGCGCCATCTCGACGTCGTCAGGGTCGAGCACCCGCACTACCATTGCCGACCGGTCCCGCCCTTCGGCAGCCGCCGCCACCGGCTGCTCGTCGTCGGCCTCGCACCGGGCCGGCACGGCGCCAATCGCACGGGGCGGCCCTTCACCGGCGACCACGCGGGGATTCTCCTGTACCGCACGCTGCACGCCGCGGGATTCGCGTCGCGAGCGGAGTCGGTATCGGCTCATGACGGACTGCGCCTCCGGGATTGCCGCATCAGCAATGCGGTTAAGTGCCTGCCGCCCGGCAACCGGCCGTATCCGGACGAAGTGCGGCGGTGCAATCGCTACCTGGTCCGGGAGCTCGCCGGGCTGCCGGAGCGTGCGGTCATCGTGGCCCTTGGGAAGATCGCCCACGACGCCGTACTGCTGGCCCTTGGCCTCCGGCCATCGGCGCATCGTTTCGCTCACGGCGCCGAGCACGCGCTCCCTCGGAACCGCCGGCTGCTCGATTCCTACCATTGCAGCCGCCTCAACACGAACACCGGGCGCCTGACGCCCGCGATGTTCACTCGCATCTTCGCCCGGGCGCGCCACTTGATCGCGGGCTGAGCGCCGCCACACCATGGGCCCTTGAGCGAATTCGACGCACGTGCCTTCGTCAAGCGCCTGCCCGACCGGCCGGGCGTCTACCGCATGCTGGATGCCGACGGAAAGATCATCTACGTCGGCAAGGCCCGCAGCCTGAGGTCGCGCGTCGGGAGCTATTTCCGTGCAGACCAGGTCCAGCCCAAGGTCCAGGCACTCGTGCGCGCCGTGGCCGGCATCGAGGTCACGCTGACCAATTCCGACATCGAGGCGCTGCTCCTCGAGCACAACCTCATCAAGTCGCACCGGCCGCGTTTCAACGTCACGCTGCGCGACGACAAGAGCTTTCCCTACGTGCACCTGTCCGCTCACGAGTTCCCGCGGCTTGCGTTCTACCGCGGTTCGCGCAAGCTTCCCGGGCGCCTGTTCGGACCCTACCCGTCGGCGAGCGCCGTCCACGAGGCTCTCAACCAGCTGCACAAGCTGTTCCGGCTGCGCAGCTGTAAGGACACGTTCTTCGCGAACCGCTCGCGGCCCTGCCTCGAGTACCAGATCGGGCGCTGCTCGGCGCCTTGCACCGGGCTCATCGACGCGGCCGCCTACGCGCGGGACGTCGAGTCAGCCACGCTCGTGCTCGAGGGTCGTGCGAAGGATGCGACGGCGCGCCTCGGCACGGACATGGAGCGGGCTTCGGAACGGCTCGAGTTCGAGCGTGCTGCGATGCTCCGCGACCAGCTCGCGGCGCTGACCGACGTACAGGCGCGGCAGGTCGTCACGCGCGCCCGCGCCGGCGCGGACACCGACGTCATCGCGGTCGAGGAGGAGAGGGGTGAGTTCGCGATTGCGCTCATGTTCGTGCGCGGGGGCCAGGTGCTCGGCACTTCGACCTTCCATCCGCGCGCGCCCATCAGCGAGGCGCCCGAGGTCCTGTCGGCTTTCCTTGCCCAACACTACCTCGAGCGCGAGCCGCCTCCGCGCATCTACCTGTCGCACGCCATTGAGGACGCCGAGATCCTCGCGGCCTCTTTCGCGGAGCGCGCCGGCCGGTCGGTCAGAATCGCGGTCGCGCGGCGTGGCTACCCGCAGCGATGGGTGGCGCTCGCTCGCCAGAATGCCGCCAATGCCCTTCGCATGCGCGACGCGCAGCAGGCCGGCATGGATGAGCAGCTCGCGGAGCTGGGGCGGTTCCTCGGGCTCGATGCGCCGCCGGCGCGCATCGAGTGCTTCGACGTGAGCCATACCCAAGGCGAAGCGACGAACTGCTCCTGCATCGTGTTCGGGCCGGAAGGCCCGCTGAAGGCGGAGTACCGGCGCTACAACATCGAGGGCGTGGAGCGCGGCGATGACTACGGGGCGCTCAAGCAGGCCCTGATGCGCCGCTACCGGCGTCGCAAGGACGAGGAGGCGCCGCTGCCCGACGTCCTCCTGATCGATGGCGGACCGGGACAGCTCGCGGCGGCGCTCGCGGTTCTCGAGGCGCTCGGGATTCGCCTGCCCGCCGTCGCGGGCGTTGCGAAAGGCGCCGACCGGCGCGCCGGGCAGGAGCGCATTTTCTTGGCCGGCCGCGAGTCGGCCTCTATACTGCCGCCGGACTCGAAGGCGCTGCACCTGATCCAGCGCGCGCGCGACGAGGCGCACCGTTTTGCGATCAGCGGCCACCGGCGCCGGCGCGCGAGGTCTCGCCAGACCTCGATGCTGGAGTCGATCGCGGGCCTGGGGCCCGCGCGGCGTCGCGCACTGCTCCGCCATTTCGGCGGGTTGCAGGGCGTGCTGCGCGCAGGGTCCGAGGACCTCGCGCGCACACCCGGCATCGGGCCGGGGCTGGCGCAGACGATCTTCGAGCACCTGCATCCGGGAGCGGGATGAGCGGCCCTTACACGATTCCCAATCTGCTGACGGCAATCCGCATCGCGTTGATCCCCGCGATCGTCGTCCTCTTTTACATGCCCTATCACTGGTCGGACATGGCCTGCGGCGTCATGTTCGCGATCGCCGGCATCACAGACTCCTTCGACGGCTACCTCGCGCGCAAGCTCGGCCAGGTATCGCCGCTCGGCGCCTTCCTTGATCCGGTGGCGGACAAGCTGATCGTCGCGACGGCGCTTGTCCTCATCGTGAGCGCGAACCCGGTGTGGTACGTCACCCTCACGGCGGCCGTGATCATCGGTCGCGAGATCGCTATCTCGGCGCTGCGCGAATGGATGTCAGAGATCGGCGCGCGCCACAAGATGAAGGTCTCGGGCGTCGCGAAGTTCAAGACGATCGTGCAGATCGTCGGCCTCTCGATGATGCTCTTCCACGAGGACCTTTTCGGCCTGCCGATCTACGACATGGGCCTCGCGTTCACCGTGCTGGCGGCGGTGCTGACGCTATGGTCGATGATCACCTACCTGATCGCGGCGGCGCCGGAATTGCGCGGTTCCCGCGGAACTTGACAGGCGGGGGAGCCCTCCTAGAATGTCGCGTTCAGTTCGCGGTGCCCGCGGGAATAGCTCAGTTGGTAGAGCGCAACCTTGCCAAGGTTGAGGTCGCGAGTTCGAGCCTCGTTTCCCGCTCCAGAATTCACTGAAACCCCGGCCGCCAAACCGGGGTTTCGTGTTTAATGCCCCCGAAGGCTAGGTGGCAGAGTGGTCATGCAGCGGCCTGCAAAGCCGTGTACGCCGGTTCGATTCCGACCCTAGCCTCCAGTCACTCGAAGCGCCAGGTCGGCCCCACGACCAGCAGGTAACCGCCTTCGAAGTCGAAGCCGACGTCTGCCACCAGCTGGAACTTCTTCGAGAATTCCAGGTTCGTGCCGATGTCGTACATCCACTCCGTGTGCGGCCGCTGGTCCGCTTCGAAGATGAACTTGCTGCCATCCGGCAGGTCGGTGTGGCCGACCGCGGTCGCCGCCGTGTCCCAGCTCCCGACGCCGAGCCACATCTGCAGCGGCAGCGTGCCGATCTTCCCGCGGTAGCCCGCCCGGACCGTCGCAATCGTCGCCTTGAATTTGTCGTCGAAGCCGAGATCGCTCTGGATGTAGCTGACGTCGGCCACGAGAAAGAAATTCTGGTATCCGCCGGCCAGAGCGAATCCGAGGCCGCCCACGAATCCGTCGAGCTCGGTCGGGATCCTTCGGTCGTACACCACTTCGCCGCCGCCGGGGCCCGGCGTCGAGATCGTGATGCTCGCGTGCGTATCCGACTCGTTGTGCACGTAGCCGAAGAGGGCGTAGACATTCAGGAACGGCAGCACGAACAGGTCGGCCTTGAAATTCGCGTTGAATACGTCGCTGCTCGAGCCGAGGTGGACGAAGTCGCTGATCGACGTCCCCTCGTTGCCTTCGAGCCCGAGGCGCACGTCCGTGACCTCGATCTGCCGGTCCTTGAGGCCTGTCAGCACGAGCGCCGCGCCATAGGGCAGGGGCAGCTCGTAGCCGCGCGCGCGGGCCTCGTCCGCGAGCAGCGGAAAAAGCCCATGTGGCTCCGGTTCCGTAGCGTCCGGGACCGCAGGCCGCTCGGCCGCCGGCTCCGGATTCGGTCCTGCCGCTGAAGCGCCCTGCGACACGAAGCCGGCCAGGATGCCGACGCACCACACACGCGAATTGGCGCGTCGCGCGTGCGTGAGGTCAGAGCTGCAGCTGGATGCGAGTCTGGAAGAACTGTGATCCGCCCTTGACGCCGAAACGGTCCAGTTCGCCGTAGCCATAGGCGATCTCAAGTCGCACGTTGGGCGACATGTGCCAATTGACCATCGGCGTGAATCGCCAGAATTTGCCGCCCTGGATCGCGCCGTCATCGAGGTCAGTATAGGAGAACCGGGCGACGAACTCCCACGTGCCCCGGCCGCCCTTGAATACATCGCTTCCCGGCACGATGCCGCCGAAGACTCCAGTCTTGGCGTTGTACGGCCGCCGCTCGCCGCCGGTCAGCCAGGTAACCATGACCTCGCCGCCATGGAAAAACGGATCGCCCGATTGTGGTGCGGCGTTCTGATTGAGGAAATACTCGCCACCCATGAACAGCGAGCCGCGCTCGTAGTAGGCCTCGAGGCCAATCGTCTGCGTGTGGTCGACGGGGAATTGCCCTGTGTCGATCACGAACGGCGCTGAGAAGGACTCGGGGCGGGACTTGTACTGCATGTTGCCGTCTTCGTCCGTGCCGTATCGATAGGCGAGGCCGAAGTGCAGGATGTCCTCCGACTTGCCATGGAACGGCTGCCAGACACCGCGCGCCACGAAGGTATTGTCGTTCTTGTTGAATGATTCCGTTTCCGTGTACTCGTCGCCATACAGACCGACGTTCCACGCGATGCCGTGGCTCGCCACGCTGCCGCGCAGCTGGATGCCGTCCGCGAGGATCGGGATGAAGGAGTCGTTCGAGGTCGCGCGCTCGTTGGTCCAGCCGTTGTAGCCGACCATGATCTTGTTCATCGAGATGCCTTCCTTGGTGCGTCCGATGAACAGGTCGCCGCCCCATTCCGGCATGTCCACGTAGATACCCGTCTGGCGCCAGAACCAGGTCTTCTTTTCCGGCGCCGGGTCGTACATGTAGCCGATTGTGTACCGGAGGCGGGACGAGAACAGGAGGCGGCCCTTCAGCAGCAGTCGTGAGTCGCGGATGTAAGTCTTCGGATCGAAGTCGAACTGGGACTCGCTGTCGGAGTCCTGCGAGTAGTTTGCCGAATCGTAGAGGAAGCCGCCGCCGAGGCGCGCCGTGAACCAGCGGCCCTCGTACTCGTTCCAGTGCACCATCCGGCGCGTGGGCTCGTCCTCGCTGCCCTCCTCGGAATTCACCGAGGCGTTTTCATCGTCCGCGGATTCGTCGTCGGCATCCGCCCGGGCCGGGCACGCCATCCACAGCCACGCAGCGACGATGCATCCGGCGGCGAGCACCCCGGAAAGGGAATGCCCGCCGCCAGAAGGAATGCGCCGCATCGAGCCTCAGTACGTATAGAAGAGCTGCTGCAGGGCCTTCGCATCGTGCGGCCGGAGCAGCGCAAGCGAGAGCAGGACGCGCGACTTCTGCGGATTCAGCTCGTCGGAGGCGATGAAGTTCAGCTTGTCGTCGTCCAGCTCGACATTGCGGCCGACGGTGCCCGTCGCGACGCGGGAGCTGCGAACCACGATGACGCCGTTCCGGGCGGCGCGCGCAGCGGCATCGACGCAGGCCTTGTTCATGTTGCCGTTGCCGACGCCGGCGATGACGATGCCCTTGGCGCCGTTGCGGACCGCGCTGTCAATGGCATCCGCGGGAGCGTCGACGTAGGCGTAGACGATGTCGACGCGCGGCAATACGTTGACGCCCGAAATATCGAACTCGCTCGCCGTCGTGTGCTTCCACACCGGAGCGCCATACCAATCGTTCTTGCCGTAGGACGCGACGCCGGCCAGGCCGCGCACAGGTGACATAAACGTCTGCACGGCCGTCGTGCTCGTCTTCGTCAGCGAGTGGGCGGCGTGAATCCAGTCGTTCATGAGCACGAGCACGCCTCGTCCCTTGGCCGCCGGATCGGCCGCGACGCCGACCGCGTTGTAGAGGTTGAGGGGGCCGTCCGCGCTCACCGCCGTCGACGGACGCATGGAGCCGACCATGACGACCGGCTTATCGCTCTTGACGACGAGATTGAGGAAGAACGCGGATTCCTCGAGGGTGTCGGTGCCGTGCGTGATGACGATGCCGTCGACGGCCGAAGTCGCGAGAAGCTCGTTGATGCGCTTCGCGACCTTCAGGAGGATGTCGAAGGACATGTCCTGCGAGCCCACGCTCGAGATTTGCTCGCCCTTGATGTTGGCGAGGTCCGTGATCCCGGGGACTGCCGCGATCATCGTGTCGATGCCCACGGCACCGGAGGTGTAGCCGGACTGTGTGCCGGTCGCGGCTGCGCCCGCGATCGTGCCGCCCGTCGCCAGAATCGTGATGTTGGGCTTCTTGGCGGCCTGCGCCAGCGCCGGCGCGCCAAAACCCATCGCCAGCGCGAGGAATGCCGCTGGCAGCATGTATCGAGTCGAAAGTTTCATGTCAGCAACCTCTCTACGATTACTTCTTGTACTGAGCCTTGTTCAGGTTCGTCAGCTTGATCGGGTCGAGTAAGTCGGCGATCTGTTTTTCGGTCAGGACCTTTTTCTCGCGGATAATCTCGAGGATCCCCTTGCCGCTCTTGTAGGCCTCGTTGGCGAGCTCGGTCGCCTTGTCGTAGCCAAGCACCGGGTTGAGCGCGGTCACGATGCCGACCGTGGTCTCCATGTAATGCTCGAGCACCTTCTCATTGACCGTGATGCCGTCGACGCACTTGGTGCGGAAGGTCTGCGACGTCGTGTAGAGCAGGTGCTGCGACTCGATCATGTTGAGGCCTTCGACCGGCTCGTAGGCATTGAGCTGCAGCTGGCCCGAATGCGCGGCGAGCGTGACGCCGTAGTCGTTGCCCATGACGCGGAAGGCGACCAGGTTGACGAGTTCCGGGATCACGGGATTCACCTTGCCCGGCATGATCGAGGACCCCGGCTGCAAGGCCGGCAGGTTGATCTCGGCGAGACCCGCGCGCGGGCCCGAGGCGAGCAGAATCAGGTCGCTCGCGATCTTCGAGAGCTTGATCGCCACGCTCTTGAGCGCGGAGGAGTAGGCGACGAAGCCCTGTTGGTCCCAGGTCGCCGCGATCATGTCCGGCGCTGCGACGATTGGCCTGCCGGTCAACTCGGCGAGATGAAAGGCAACGCGCTCGTTGTAGCCTTTCGGCACGTTGATGCCGGTGCCGATCGCGGTGGCGCCCATGTTCTGGGAATACAGGTACTTTTCGGCATCCTTCAGGTATTGGATTTCGCCGTCGAGCGATGCGGCGAAGGCGTGGAACTCCTGGCCCACGGTCATCGGCACCGCGTCCTGCAGCTCGGTGCGACCCATCTTCACGATCTCGAGGTACGCGTTACCCTTGGCCCGGAACGAGGCGGACAGCTGCTCGAGCTCGGCGACCAATTTTTCGTTGCGAAGAATCAGGGCAACCTTGATTGCAGTCGGGTAGGAGTCGTTGGTCGACTGCGACATGTTGAGGTCGTCGTGCGGCTCTACGACCTCGTAGTCGCCCTTCTTGTGCCCCGACTTCTCGAGCGCGATGTTGGCCATCACCTCGTTGGCATTCATGTTGGTGGACGTGCCCGCACCGCCCTGGAACCAGTCCACCTCGAACTGATCGTGGTAGTTGCCCTTCATCAGCTCGTCGTAGGCCTTCTGGATCGCGGCGAGCGTCTCCGGCTTCATGGCCCCGACGTCGGTGTTCGCGCGGGCCGCGGCGAGTTTCACGATGGCCCAGGCCTCGACGAAGCCGGGGTAGTGGTTGATCTTGATGCCGGAGATCTGGAAGTTCTCGAGGGCGCGCGCCGTCTGGACGCCGTAATACGCCTCGTTTGGAATTTCCTTCGTTCCGAGCAGGTCCTTCTCCGTGCGTGTGCCTTGGGCCAAGGCGACGCCCGAGGCAAGCGCCGAAAGTGCAAGCGCGGCGCGAACCGCGACGCGCAGGTGGGAACGCGACGCGAAACGGGACGAGTTCATAAGGTGCTCCTGGGCAATGTCCGGCTGGCCTGCTATCGCAGATGGCGGGCCGCGCTTACGCTATGCCCGGTCCACACCTACCGAAACTGCCTATTGGGGCAGGTCGGACGCGAAAAATCGGCTTTTTGCCTGACGGCGTGGGTGCGAGACGATGGAGCACCGGGCCCCGGTGGCGGAACGGGTAGACGCAACGGACTTAAAATCCGTTGGCCGCAAGGCCGTGCTGGTTCGACTCCAGCCCGGGGCACCAACTTGATGGGCGGATGACATCGAATTGTCACATGCGGCTTTCATAGTCGCGGGCGGAGAGCCAATCTATCTGAGGGAGCTTCAATGGCCGACGAGCAGCCTTACCGGGCCCTGTTCCTTTGCACCGAGAACTCGGCGCGAAGCATCATGGCGGAGGCACTACTCAATCATTGGGGCCGCGGCTCGTTCCACGCCTACAGCGCCGGCACGCATCCCAAAGGCTCGGTCAATCCGGTCGCGCTGGAGCTCCTGCGGCACATGAACCTGCCGACCGAAGGGCTGCGCAGCAAGAGCTGGGACGAGTTCGCTATGCCCGACGCTCCGGTCCTCGACTTCGTGTTCACCGTGTGCGACCGCGCGGCCGGCGAAACCTGCCCCGTGTGGCCCGGAGATCCGCTGAGCGCGCACTGGGGCGTGCCAGACCCGGCGCTCGTGACGGGCAGCGACGCGGAGCGCTGGGCGGCGTTTCGCGAGGTCTTCCACGAGCTCGAAAGCCACATCAAGGTTTTCACGAGCCTGCCGCATGCGTCCCTCGATCGCATCCGGCTTCAGAAGCACCTGGAGGACATCGGCCGCGCGCCGCGTCAGCCGCAGCCAGCCTGAGGAGTTCCTGATATACCGAGTTGCCCAGCGGGACACGGCCGCCCCGTTGCCACTCTGATATAGTCCGCGCCACCTGAGAGTGCGGCCAATATTCCCGTTGCAACTGTCTAATTTTTCAGGTATTTCGGCAGAGGCCATCGAGTTCTGGCGCGGCGAACGCCGCGTGCTCGCCGGCGTGTCTTTCGAACTGGCCCGGGGCGAATGCCTGCACGTGCTGGGACCAAACGGCTCCGGCAAGACGACCCTTCTGCGCGTCGTCGCAGGATTGCTGGAGCCGGAGCAGGGCTCGGTCCATTGGGGCGGGCGCCCGACGCGAGAGCAGCGCGACGCCTGGTGCGCGGCCTTCAGCTATCTCGCGCACAGCGATGGCCTCAAACCCGAGCTGACAGCACGCGAAAATCTCGCGTTCGAAATCGGGCTTCGTCGCCGCGTGCAGGACGCCGAGCTGGACGAAGCGCTTGCTCGAGTAGGCCTCGCGGGGCGCGACCAAGCGGCCGGCACCCTGTCGGCCGGCCAGCGTCGTCGCCTCGCGCTGGCGCGCGTCGTGCTTGCGGAGGCACCGCTCTGGATCCTGGACGAGCCCTATACCAACCTCGACACCGCCGGAGCGTCGCTCGTGTCGGATGTCATCACGCGCCACCTCGACGCCGGCGGCGCGGCGCTCATCGCCGCGCACCAGCCACCGGCCATCCCAAACCACGTGCCACGCCAGCTCGTTCTCGCGTGATGCACGCCACCGGCTTCATCGCAGCGATGCGCCTGACGATCCACCGGGATCTCCTGATCGCGTTCCGGCACTGGGGGCAGGTTGCACAGCCTCTCATTTTCTTCGTCATGGTCACGACGCTGTTCCCGCTGGCACTCGGGCCGGACCTCGCAACACTCCGCGGCATCGCGGCCGGCACGCTCTGGGTCGCCGCGCTCCTTGCGTCGCTCCTCGGACTCGAGCTCCTATTCCGAGCCGACCATGCGGACGGGACGCTCGAGCAGATGCTGCTGTCCGGTCAGCCGCTCGCCATGCTCGTCCTTGCAAAGGCCGTGGCGCACTGGCTCGTGTCGGGAATGCCGCTCGTGCTGCTGTCCCCGGTCGTCGCGGCGAGCCTTGCGGTCCCGCGCGCGGCCCACAACACGGTCCTGCTGTCACTCGGGCTCGGCACTGCCATTCTCAGCAGTCTCGGCGCGATCGGCTCCGCGCTGACCCTGGGACTGCGCCGCGGAAGTCTCCTGTTGGGGCTGCTCGTGCTGCCGCTTGCGATGCCCGCGCTCATCTTCGGCGCCCGGGCCATCGACCTGTCGATCCACGGCGACAGCCCCCGCGGCCCCTTGCTGCTGCTGGCGGCCATGCTCGCCCTGGCCCTCACCCTGACGCCGCCCGCGGTCGCGGCGGCGCTCCGGATCAGTGCAGAGTAGGGGCCCATGGCGTTCACCTGGTTTAACAAGCTGGCTTCGCCGCCGCACGCGTACCGCATCGCCGGCCGCCTGCTGCCCTGGTTCGCCTGGCCGTCAGGTCTCCTGATCGCCATCGGGCTTTACGGCGGGCTGGTGCTGGCGCCCCCGGACTACCAGCAGGGCGACGCTTTTCGCATCGTCTACGTGCACGCCCCGAGCGCCTGGCTGTCGATGCTCGTCTACGGAACCATGGCAGTTGCCGCGGCCATCGGCCTCGTGTGGCGCATCAAGATCGCGCACGCAGTCGCAGCCGCGGCGGCGCCGGTCGGCGCGTCATTCGCGTTCCTCGCGCTTGCGACCGGATCGATCTGGGGCAAGCCCATGTGGGGCACCTGGTGGGTGTGGGATGCGCGGCTGACTTCGGAGCTGCTCTTGCTCTTCCTGTACGCCGGCGTCATGGCGCTTCGCGCGTCGATCGACGACCGCGACCGAGCCGACCGCGCGTCAGGGCTGCTCGCGATCGTCGGCGTCGTGAACCTTCCGATCATTCATTACTCGGTGTACTGGTGGAATACGCTGCACCAGGGATCAACCCTGACGAAGCTCGGGAAGCCCTCGATGACCGGTGACATGCTCTGGCCCCTCCTGGCCATGCTCCTGGCGTTCACGCTCTATTTTGGCGCGGTCCTGCTGCTGCGCCTCCGCGGAGAGATTCTGCTGCGCGAGCGCGATGCCTCGTGGCTCCGTGCGGAACTGGCGCGATGAGCGGCTTTTTCGCCATGGGCGGCTACGGAGCCTTCGTGTGGCCCTGCTTCGCGCTGGCCACCGTCGTGCTCGTCTGGAACGTCGCCGCGGCAAGACGCCTGCACGCGACGGCCAGGAACCGTGCGCTTCGGCGCGCGACGGCGGGGCAGGGACGGCCATGACTCCGCGGCGCAAGCGCCTGCTCGCCGTGCTCGCCATCGTCGCGGGCGTCGGCATCGCAACCGCGCTCGCGATGCTCGCGTTCCGCGACAACTTGCTGTACTTCTACAATCCGACGCAGGTGCTCGCCGGCGACGCTCCGACCGGGCGCACATTCCGCATCGGGGGCATGGTCACTGAGGGAAGCCTGAAGCGCACGGCCGGGACACTACTCGTGCAGTTCGTGGTCACCGATTACCAGCACTCGGTGCCGGTGCGCTACGAAGGGCTCCTGCCTGACCTATTCAAGGAAGGGAAGGGCGTGATCGCCCATGGCCACATGACGGAGTCTGGCGAGTTCGCCGCGGACGAAGTGCTCGCGAAGCACGACGAGAACTACATGCCGCCGGAAGTCGCGGCGTCGTTGCATACGCCGACGCCGGCGCGCGTGTCGCAATGATCCCCGAGCTCGGCCAGTTCGCGCTGATCCTGGCGCTGCTGCTCGCGATTGCGCAGGTGGTCTTCGGCCTCAGCGGCGCCGCGCGCCGGGACCCCGCCTGGATGGCCGCCGCACGTTCCGCGGTCGTGGGCCAGTTCGTATTCGTCGCGCTCGCGTTCGGCGCGCTCGCCTGGGCCTTCGTCGAGCGCGACTTTTCGGTCAAGTACGTCGCCTACAACTCGCACTCCGAATTGCCGCTCTTCTACCGTATTGCGGCGGTCTGGGGCGCACACGAAGGCTCGCTGCTGCTGTGGTCGCTGTGCCTCTCCGCGTGGACCCTCGCGGTGACCGCTGCGAGCGCTTCGCTCGATCCGCCATTCCGCAGCCGCGTGCTGGGGTTCCTCGGGGTCATCAGCGTCGGCTTCCAGCTTTTCATGCTCACGACGTCGAACCCGTTCGAACGCCTGGTTCCGGCGGCCACCGAAGGCGCGGACCTCAATCCGCTCCTGCAAGACTTCGCGCTCGCGGTACACCCGCCCATCTTGTACCTGGGCTACGTCGGCTTCTCCGTCGCGTTTGCCTTCGCCTGCGCCACGCTGCTCGAGGGACGGCTCGATGCCGCGTGGGCGCGCTGGACGCGGCCCTGGACGCTGGCCGCGTGGCTATTCCTCACGATCGGCATCTCTCTCGGCAGCTGGTGGGCGTACTACGAGCTCGGCTGGGGAGGGTGGTGGTTCTGGGATCCGGTGGAGAACGCTTCGTTCATGCCCTGGCTCGCAGGCACGGCGTTGATCCACTCGCTCGCCGTCACGGAGAAGCGGGGCCTGTTCAAGAGCTGGACGCTGCTGCTCGCGGTCGCGGCGTTCTCGCTGTCGCTGCTCGGGACCTTTCTCGTTCGCTCCGGCGTGCTGATCTCTGTCCACGCCTTCGCGACGGACCCGAAGCGCGGTATTTTCATCCTGAGCTTCCTCACGCTTGTCATCGGCGGCGCGCTCGTCCTGTACGCCTGGCGCGCGCCGCGCCTAAAGTCCTCGGCAGCCTTCGAGGGGACGTCGCGGGAGAGCTTCCTGCTCTTCAACAATGCGTTCCTGGTCGCGGCGCTCGCGCTGATCCTGCTCGGGACGCTGTACCCGCTCTTCATGGACGCGTTCGAGCTCGGCAAGGTGACGGTCGGCGCGCCCTGGTTCAACCTGATGTTCCTCGTGCCGATGCTGCCGCTGGTCCTCCTGCTCGGCGTCGGCATGCACGCAGCCTGGAAGCGCGGCCTGCTGAGCTCGCTGAAGACGCGGCTGTATGCCGCAGCGGGCCTTGCGATCGCCGGTGCAATCCTGATCAGTGCCGCCGCCTACGCGGACCTCAAGCCGATGACGACGCTCGGATTCGCGCTCGCGCTCTGGGTCATGTTGTCGTCGCTCCTGATCCCGCTCGCGCGCCTGCGCGCGCGCCAGCCCATGCCGGCGGCCGTGATCGGCATGGTCATCGCGCATTTCGGCGTCGGGCTCGCAACGCTCGGCATCACCGGCGTGCAGTCGTACAAGGTCGAAAAGGATTTCGCGCTCGGGATCGGCGAGGCGGCGACGATCGCCGGCTACGACTTCCGGCTCAGCGCCCTGCGCAGCGTACGTGGGCCAAATTACGGCGCAGTCGAGGCGGACGTCGTCGTTTCGCATGGCGGCCGCCCCGTTACAGTCCTGCACCCGCAGAAGCGGTTCTACGACTCGGGCGGCAATGCGATGACGGAGGCGGGCATCGAGGTCGGCGCGGCGCGCGACCTCTTTGCGGCGCTCGGCGATGACCTCGGCCAGGGCCGCTGGAGCGTGCGGCTCCAGTACAAGCCGCTGATCCGCTACGTCTGGCTCGGTGCCATCCTGATCGCACTGGGCGGGGCGATCGCGGCGCTGGACCGGCGCTATCGCCTGCGCGTCGCGGCCGCCGCGCGCGATGCCGTGGTGTCCGCCGCTCCATGAAGCTGCCGCTCCGCTTTCTCATCCCGGCGCTCGCGTTCGCGGTCCTGGTCGGCTTCTTCGTCGTGGGCCTGCATCGGGATCCCGGCGAGATTCCGTCGCCCTTGATCGGAAAGGCGGCGCCCGCGTTCTCGCTGGAGTCACTCGGGGACCCGGGCTGGAAGGTGGGTTCCGCGGACTTCCAGGGGCGGCCGTGGGTTTTGAACGTGTGGGCCACCTGGTGCGTCGGTTGCCGCGAGGAGCACGCGGCGATGCTTGAGATCGCCCGCGAGAACCGCGTCCCGATCATGGGGCTCAACTGGCGCGACGATCGCGCGCTGGCGCTGCGCTGGCTGTCGCAGCTCGGCAACCCCTATGTCTCTGTCGCTTTTGACCCCGAGGGTCACGTGGCCATCGACTGGGGCGTATACGGCGCGCCGGAGACTTTCCTGATCGACGCCGGCGGGCGCGTGGTCCGGAAGCGGATCGGGCCGATGACGCCGGCGATCTGGGCGCGGGACTTCGCGCCGCTCCTGCCGCCGCGCACGGCGGTTCCATGAGGCGCGCGGCCCTGATGCTTGCGCTGGCGATGCTGACGACCTCCGCGGTCGCCGTGGATTCCGGCCAGCGATTCCAGGACCCAGCCGAGCAGGCGCGCTACGAGCGGCTGATCCGCGACCTGCGCTGCCTCGTGTGCCGGAGCGAAAGCATTGCCGATTCCAACGCAACGCTGGCCGCGGACCTGCGGCGCGAAGTCGAGAGTCAAATTCGGGCCGGGCATACGGACGCCGAGATCTACAAGTTCATGACGGAGCGCTACGGCGACTTCGTCCTGATGCAGCCGCCCGTCGTCCCGCGCACCTGGCTCCTGTGGTCGGCGCCTGCGCTCTTCCTCGCCGGCGGCCTCGTCGTGGTCCTTGTCGTGGTGCGGCGCCGAGCGCGCGTCGCGGCATCGGATCCCGCGGCGCTCGACGAGGAACCCGATCGCCCGTGACCGCCTTTGTCGCGATCTGCGCGCTTTTTCTCGCTGCGGCGATCGGCGTCGTCGCGTGGCCCTTGGTCGGCCCCCGGCGCCGCGGCGACACGATGGCGAAGGCGCCAGTCGCCGCGATGGTGGTTGCGGCGGCGCTGCCCGTGGCCGCGTTCGTCACTTACTTCTGGGCGAGCAACTGGGACTGGAATCCTCCGCCGCCCGCGAGCGGCATGGGCATGTCGGCGACCGACATCCAGCGCGCGGTCGCCCAGCTGCAGGACGAGCTCGCGAAACACCCCGACGACGTCGAGCACTGGAAGCTGCTCGGCCGCTCCGCGTCCGTGCTCGGCGACTTTGCCCTCGCGCGGCAAGCATTCGGTGAGGCGTATACGCGAACGCTGGGCAAGGATGCAGATGCGGTCGTCGGCTATGCCGAGTCGATGGTGCTGATCGACGAGCGCGAGATCGACGGCCAGGCCGGCGAGCTCTTCGAGCACGCGCTGGAGCTCGCACCCGACAATCCGCGCGCGCTCTGGTACGGGGGCGTGGCGGCCTACCGGCGCGGTGACATGAAGCTCGCCCAGCAGCGCTGGGTTGCACTGCAGGCCTACCAGCTGCCCGAGGAACTGCGCCAGGAAGTGGCCCAGCGACTCGCCGAGCTCGAGCTGTCGCAAGGAAAGCCGGCGCCGAAGAGCGCGAATGCAGCGGCCGCGGGCGGCATCGACATTGCGATTGCGATCGATCCCAAGCTGGTCGCGCGAATCCCCGCGAACGCCATCCTGTTCGTCATCGCGCGCCGCGGCAGCGGCGGGCCGCCGCTCGCGGTGCAGCGCCACGCAGTCGGATCATGGCCGCTGCCGGTGCACATCAGCGATGCGGATGCGATGCTGCCCGGCATCCGGCTCGCTGACGACGGGCCGATCAAGCTCATTGCGAGGATCTCCGCGAGCGGGCAACCGATCGCGTCGAGCGGCGACCTCTTCGGCGAGGTCGGTTATGATTTCGCCTCGGCCCATCCGGCGAACATCACGATAGACCGGATTGTTCCGTAGACCAGCGGCCGGAGGAGTGCGATGGGCCCGGCCGTCGTTAGCTACCGCTTTCAGCGCATGCCCGCGGCGTCGCGTTACTTCCCGCGCGCCCTGTTCGGACGGCGGAGCGCGTTCGTTCCGGAAGGGCAGACGGTCCCGCGGCTCGAAGCGAGCCTTGAGAGTGTGCGCGCCAGCCGCCGCCACCTTGATCGCTATCGGAAGATTTGCGGGTTCACCGACGACGGCCTGCTGCCGATCGCGTATCCGCATGTGGTCGCGATGCCGCTCCAGTACGCCATCCTGACGCACCCGCGCTTCGTCGTGCGAATCATGGGCCTCATCCACGTTGCGAACGAGATCCGGCAGGCGCGGCCTCTGCCGGCCGATCGCCCGTTCGGCGTGCGAACCTGGATCGAGGGACATCGCGCGGTGGACCGCGGGCATGAATTCGACCTGTATACCTCGGCTGAAGACGCAGAGGGCACGGCCTGGCTGGAGAAGTCGACGCTGCTTGCGCGGCGGTCGTCCAGCGGTAAGCCTGGCGCGCGGAGCGCGCGGCAGGCGTTGCGCTACGAAAAGCCCGGCGCATCGGACCTGGTCCGGCATGCCGACATCGACGTCCCGCGCGCCGTCGGCCGACGCTACGGCTGGCTCTCGGGCGATCTCAACCCGATTCACCTCGCGGACCGTGGCGCGCGCATGTTCGGCTTCGACCGCGCGGTCGCTCACGGCATGTGGTCGATGGCGCGCACGTTGGCTGCGCTCGAGCCAGGAGCTCTCACGCCGCCTGTGCGGGCGAACGTCGAGTTCAAGTTCCCGCTCTTCATGCCGTCGATCGCCGGGCTCGAGCATTGGGCTCACGAGGCGCGGCACGTCTTCGTGCTGAAAGACACCGAGAGCGACCGACCGCATCTCGCCGGTTCGACCCAGCCGGGCTGAGACGATGGCCGGCACGCTGATCCGGACGCTGCTTCGCGCACAGGTCGGCGAGGAGCGCGCCGTCGGTCTCGCTTTCGCCTATTTCTTCGTGCTCATGTGCTCCTATTACCTGCTGCGCCCGCTCCGGGATGCGCTCGCGATCGACACGGGGCTCGAGAACCTGCCGAAGCTCTACCTTGGCACGTTTATCGCCATGCTGCTCCTGACGCCGTTCTATGGAGCGCTTGTCGCGCGGGTGCGCAAGCAGCTGCTTCTGCCGACGACTTACGCATTCTTCGCGTCAAACCTGCTGGCGTTCTACCTGCTCTTCAAGCTGACGCCGGAAGCGCGCTGGCTGCCGGCGGCGTTCTTCATCTGGGTCTCCGCCTTCAACATGTTCGTCGTCTCGGTGTTCTGGAGCTTCATGGCGGACGTCTTTCGCGACGAGGAGGCAAAGCGCCTGTTCGGGCCGATCGCGGCCGGCGGCGGTGCGGGCGCGATCGCGGGACCGTTCCTGATGCAGCTCCTGCTGCCCCGCATCGGCGTCGATGCCGTCGTCGGCCTGTCCATGTTGTTCCTGCTCGCGACGCTGCCCTGCATCCGCGGGCTCGCGCGCTGGGCCGAGGCGCGCCACGGCCATTTCATGCTGCCGGCCGGAGATCCCGGGGCGCGGATCGGCGGCGGGATTCTGGCCGGCTACCGCCTCGTCGCGCGGTCCCGCTACCTGCTCGGAATCACGACGATCATCGCCATTGGCTCGATCGCCGGCGCATTCATGTATTACGAGCTCCTCCACCTCGTGGAGGCGCGCTCTCCGGACCTGGCCTCCCGCGGGCAATTCCTGGGCCGGCTCGAACTCACGGTCAGCCTGGCGTCGTGGGTCTTCCAGGCTTTCGTTGTTGGCTGGCTCATCCGTAGATTCCAGCTGTCGGGCGCGCTCGTCACCGTGCCGCTCGCGTCGCTCGTCTCGTTCCTGGCGCTCGCGGCGGCTCCCGTCCTCCTGGTTCTGGCGGCGGGACAGGTCGTGCGCCGCGGAGGCGAGTACGGCATCGCCAAGCCGAGCCGCGAAGTGCTCTTCACGGTCGTCGATGCGGAAACGAAGTACAAGGCCAAGAACTTCATCGACACCGTGCTGCAGCGCGGCGGCGACCTCGTCGGGATCTGGCTGTTTTCGGTCGTGCAGGCCGCGGGCGCAGGCATCGTCGGCTTCTCGTACACCTGCGCGATCCTCATGGTCCCGGCGATCGCGATCTCGTGGACGCTGGGCCTCGCTTTTGCTCGGCGGCAGGCGGGCACTTCGTGACGCAAGGTGGGTCAAAGTGCGGGTACGGAGGAACGGATGGACATGACGCGACGCCAGGCGCTCGGACTCATGGCTCTGCTCGCGGCGCCCGGCGTGTCGCACGCGGCTGAACCCATCGAGCGCGCAATCCCCCGCACCGGCGAGACGCTGCCGATGCTCGGCCTCGGCACCTGGCAGGTGCTCGACGTGCCGGCGCGCGGCGGCGACTACGACGGCGCGCTCGCTGCCGTGCAGGGCTTCCTGACTGCAGGCGGCCGCGTCATCGACAGCTCGCCGATGTACGGACGATCGGAAGAGCGGGTCGGTGACATGCTCGCCGCGCTAAAGCCGGTCCAAAAGCCGTTTCTGGCCACCAAGATCTGGACGAGCGGCCGCGAGGAGGGCAGGGCACAGCTCGCGGATTCGCACCGATTGATGCGGTCCAAGACGCTCGACCTCGTGCAGGTGCACAACCTCCAGGACCTCGGCACGCAGCTCGCGACCCTCAGGGCCGCACGGGACGCAGGCAGCGTTCGCTACATCGGCGTGACGCATTACCTCGCGAGCGCGCACGCGGAGCTCGAGCGCGTGATCCGCCGCGAGAGGCCGGACTTCATGCAGGTGAACTACTCGCTCGCCGAGCCGGATGCGGGCGCGCGGCTGCTGCCAGCCGCCCGCGAGCTGGGCGTTGCGGTGCTGGTCAACCGGCCGTTCACCAAGGGCTCGATGATCGACCGCGCCGCGGGCAAGGCGCTGCCGCCCGTCGCGGCGGAGCTCGGCGTCGCAAGCGCCGCACAGCTGTTCCTGAAATGGGTGCTCGGCGATCCTGCGGTCACGGTCATCCTGACAGGAACGCGCAACTCCGCGCACGCGCGCGAAAACCTCGAGGCCGTGTCGGGGCGCGTGCCGGACGGGTCGCAGCGCAAGGCCATTTCGGACTGGTTCGCGCGGCTCTGACGCTAGGGTGCTCACCCTAGGGGCGATGGCGATACTGGCGCGCCATTGCGCCAAACCCCTGGAGTCCGAGATGATCGAGAACGTCAACCAGTTCATCGGCACAGTCGCCGAGACCGAGCTCGCCAAGGCCGCCCGCCGCTCCGCCCGCACGATCTGGAACGCGCATCGCGCCGCATTCGAGACGACGCGCGTCGAGACCGGCAAGGTTCTCACGCTCGCGATCGGCGAAGGTCGTAAGCTCGCCGCCCGCGTGAAGTCACCGGTCGCCGCGAAGGCTCCCGTCGCGCGCAAGGCGACCCGACGCCGCACGCGCCGCGCTGCCTGAGTCCGTTCCCGCCGCTGGTGTACGATGGCGTCCGCCGCCGTACACCAGCCGCATGCCCAGCCCCTTCAAGTCCGAGCCCGGCCGGCGCACGCGCCAGCGCATCCTCGACGCGACGCTCGCGCTCTACAACGAGCGCGGCGAACCGCAGGTCTCAACGTCCTTGATCGCGACCGAGCTCGGCATCAGCGCCGGCAACCTCCACTACCATTTCCGCCGCAAGGACCAGCTCTCCGCGGCGCTGCTCGAGCGTTTCGTCTCCGAGTTCGAAGCAACGCTGCCGCCGGCGGGATGGCGCGCGGACCAGGTCGAGGACGCCTGGCTCCTGCTGCACGTCCTGCTCGAGACGCTCTGGCGCTACAGGTTCCTGTTCCGGGACCTTTCCGGGATCATCGAGCGCGATCGGCACGCGGGGCAGCGCCTCGCATCGGTATTCGATCGCGCGGTCGAAGCGTCGCGCGGCATCTGCCTCGGTCTCGTCGAGCGCGGCCTCATGACGGCGACCGGCGCCGAAATCGACGCGCTCGCCGAAAACATCGCCGTGGTCTCGCTGTACTGGCTGTCGCTCGAATCGGCGCGTCATCCGCGACGCGATCCGGCGGCAAGCGGCATGGCGCGCGGGGCCTACCAGGTATTGATGCTGGTCGCGCCATTCCTGCAGCCTGAGAGCAGGTTCCATCTCGAGACACTCGCGCGGGAGTACCTGGCGCGAGGGTAGGGCGGACGTCGGGGTGGGTCAGCCGCGATTCGCGAGCTCAATGAACTCGGGGTCGTCGTACAGGCTGGCCAGGTCGGGGTCGCGGACCATCCACTGAAAATTCGTCACGCCCGCCGCGATCGCGGCGCGGAGCGTCGCAATCGCCTTCTTCTTTTCGCCGAGCTGCGCATAGAGGCAGGCGCAGTTGTAGAGCATCAGTGAGTCCCCGGGAGCGAGCTCGAGCGCCGCGTTCCCTTCCGTAATCGCTTCCTCCCGGCGACCGAGCTCGAGCAGCGTCATCGCATGAAACAGCTTCGCGCGCGCGTCGTCCGGATTCTGCAGCAGGTAGTTCGGCAGGATCTCCATGACGCGGCCGAGCGTTGCATTCGCCTCGTCGTTGCGCCCGAGATTCTGCAACGTCTGCTTCAGGTCCAGATGGGCGACATAGAAGCCCGGCTTCAAGTCGATGCACTTGCGGAACAACTCGAGGGCTTCCGCGTAGTTCGACGTGGAGAAGTGAATCCGGCCGAGCGTCCAGTAGGCGATGAAGTTGTCCGGATCGAGCTCGATCGCCTTGCGGCCGGACGCGGCGGCTTCGTCGAACCTGCCCCAGATGAAGTATGAGAGGCCCATCGCGGCGTAGGCCTCGGGCAGGTTGCTGTCGTACATGAGGGCCTTGAAGCTGAACTCTTGCGCCTTTTCGCGGAACGTCTCCTTGCGGGAAAAGTACTGGTACATCTGGCCGTAAGCGCCGGAACAGGCTGCATACGCCGCCGCGTACCGCGGATCGAGCTCGATGGCTTTTTCGAACAGCTGGATCGCGTACTCGACGCTGCGCTTCGTCAGGCGATAGAGGTAGTCCTGGCCACGGAGATACAGGTCGTAGGCCTGCACGTTGTCCGTCTGGCGCTTGGTGATCGAGACCTTCTCGGAGAAGGTGATCTTCAGCTTCAGCGCCTCGACAATCTGCTTCGCGACCTGCTCCTGGATCTCGAAGATGTCGTCGAGCTTGCCCTTGTAGGTCTCGCCCCAGATCTGGCGATTGGTCACGACGTCGACGAGCTGGACGGTGATCCGCACGGAGTCCTGCGCCTTTCGGACGCTTCCACCGATGATGTAGCGTGCGCCAAGCTCGAGCCCGACCGCCTTGAGATCCTTGCGCGTGCCCTTGAACTGCATCGAGGCCCATCGCGACACCAGCTCGATTTCGCTGACGACCGAAAGCCTCGCGATGAGCTCTTCCGTCAGCCCATCGCTGAAGTAGTCGTTGTCCTGGCTCGCGCTGATATTGTCGAACGGCAGGACGGCGAGGGCGCCCGAGCCCTTCAGCGCTTCGGCATCGGCCGTACGTACTGCTGGCGTGGCGGCGACCGCTTGCGGCTCCACGGACGGCGCAACGACAGGCACCCTGCCGACTGCAACGCCCAGGCGTTCCAGAGCCCGCAGGATCGCACGCATGTGCTCTTCCGGGTCGCCGCGATAGAATTCGATGTGCTGAATGCCCGCGAGCGCGTACCGGAGGCTTCCCGGAACTTCGGTGGCCTCCAGGTCAACGGGCAGGATGTGACCCTTGCGCTCGCTGGCCAGCAGCACTTCCTTGACCACGTTCTGTGAGTTCACCGAGGACCTGGAGACGAGCAGGAGCAGGACCTTGGATTTCGCGACTGCGTTGACGATTTCTTCGCCCCACATCGCGGCGCCGTCGATGTTGCGTACGTCCATCCACATGCTGACGCCCGCGTCGCGCAGCTTCCGGGTGAGGGCGAGAACCTTCTCGTTGTCCTGGCGGGAATAGGAAACGAAAACGTCTTCCGGCTCGGCCATGCGCACCCCTGAATCGACGGCGCGCCAGTCTATAGCCAGATGGCACTGGCCGGCGAAGCAGGGTGAACGTAATCCGGAATCCAGTGATTGGCCGCTGCGGCAGCCGGATACGCATATCGCTTATTTCACATAATATACATTATGCGAACTATAGGATCTGAGCGGGAAACTGCGGCGATCTGTATTAGTGGACTGCAACACCCCTGCAAGCCGATGCTCCCCCTCATGCGCAATTCCGGCCAACCCGACAAGCCCGAAGACGTCACCCAGGAATCCCGGACCTCGGAAACGCGCGCCTTCTTCGAAAGCTATTACCGCGCTACGGCCAAGGGGTTCATCCGGGATTCGATGACGATCGGGACGGTCAGCGAGCCCGAGTCGCGGTTCCATTACAACGCCTGTGAGAACGCGATCATTCGCTGCCTGACTCGCCTCACGCCCGTCGCGGGCCAGGCGCCGAGCGTATGGCGATTCGCGCAGGAACGGCGGGCCTGGCGCGTCCTCGACGTGGGCTCCGGTACCGGGCATTGGGTGGATTTCTACCTGGACGTCTACCTGGCTAAGGCCGTCACGGCCGTCGAGTTCGTTCCGCAGATGACCGGGTACCTGCGGGGCAAGTACGCCGGCCGCGACGCCGTTACCGTCCTGGAGGCGGACATCGTCAACGACCCCCTACCCGCCCGCTCCTTCGACATCGTGAATGCCATCGGCGTGGTCTTTCACATCGTCGACGACGGCCACTGGCGTCGCGCCGTTGAGACTCTTCTCGGTGCCGCAAAGCCGGGCGGCATCGTCCTCATTGGCGGCGACTTCGGCGCCGAGACCCGTGACGTGCAGTTTCACCGGGTTGACCGGTTCGAATCCTGGAAAGAGCACGACTCGAGCGGCGCTCCGGCGGAGCGAGTCAACAAGCGCGTCCGTTCGCTGGCTGACTGGGAAAAGCTCGCAGCGAGCCTCGGGGCGTCGATCGCGGAGCTCGTGCGCAGCGATGCGGACCCTGCGATCCGGACGCCAGAGAACGACCTGCTCGTGCTGAGGCCTGGCGCAATCGACCCGGTCCCTGCTTACGAGCGCCCATGAAGGATTTCGATCAGCTCCGCGAGCGACGGCGCTTCCTCGAGTTGCAGCCCGTCAGTTCGCGGCCGGTCCCAGCTCGTCTTCGACCCTAGGAAAACCTGCGCGCCAATCTCGAGCGGGCCGTCGTCGTCCAGAGCGCCCGCCGGAACCCAGACGAATCCCGTGTCGCGGAGCGGATTCGGCACGGTCGACCCGCAGCGTTGGCAAAACCAGGAGCGAAATCCGCTGGAACGCTGCCACTTGCGGACGAGTTCTTCCCCGCCAAGCCATCGGAACTTGTGGCTCGCCACGATGAGCCCGGTATTCGAGACTGACCCGCCCTGCTTGCGGCACAGCGAACAGTGGCACTGGTAGAGCTTCGGGAAAGGCCCGTCGACTCCGAAGCGGATCGCACCGCACAGGCAGCTGCCGGGCAGCGTCGACTTCACGGCGCGAGCCACAGGATGAGCGCGCCTGCGGCGAGCAGCGCGCCGAACGCCGGCACCACGAGCTTGAGCAGCGGGCGGCCGCCGAGAAACGCGACCATCGCGCCCTTGAAAACGAGGTTTGACAGCGACGCCACCAGTATGAGCCGCCAGGCGGTGTCCGCGACGAGCCGCTCCTTGGCGACAAGCTGGGACGTCGACAGCGTGATGGCGTCGACGTCCGTCAGCCCCGCGAAGATTGCGACGGGATAGAGCGCCCGCGCGCCGAACTCTGCCTGCGCCGCGGCCACGAGGAAAGAGATCACGGCGTAGATCCCGGCGAATGCCAGCGCGAGCTTCAGGTCGGCCGGATTCCCCTGCTCCGCCATCGCGGCCTTGCGATCACGGCAGGCCAAGTAGAGCGCCGCGGCGACGACGGCGCAGGTTCCCGTCATCACGCCGAGCGGCGGCAGCATCGTCGCGACCTGCCCTGGCGCCACGACCGCGATCAGGGCCATGACCCGCGGGTAGACCATGCCGGAAGCGATCGCGATCACGAGCGCGGCCAGCGCGGCGCTCCCTGGCGCTTCCGCCGTGCGACGCGCGAAGGCGACCGTCGTCGCCGTGCTCGACACAAGTCCGCCGACCACGCCGCCGAGCACGGCGCCCTGACGCTCGCCCAGCAGCTTGTGCGCCACGTAACCGACGAGGCTGATGCCGACGATCAGGACGACCATCAGCCAGATCTGGTACGGATTCAGCGCCTCGTACGGACCATAGGCGCGGTCCGGCAACACGGGGAGCACGACCAGCGTGACGAGCGCGAACTGCATGATCGCCGTGACGTCGCGCTCGCCGATGCGCGAGGCGAAGGCATGCAGCGGATCCTTCAGGTGCAGGAGCACCGCCATCGCGCCGCCGAGCGCGACGGCAACCGCCGCTTCACCGGACACCAGGTACGCGCCGATGCCGTACATGAGGAGCGCCGCGATTTCCGTCGTCTGGCCCGGGTCGCCCTTTCCCGCGCGCGCTTCCATGAAATTGCTGACGACGAGGAGCAAGGCGACGGCAATGACGCCGGCGGCGACGATCCATCCGCCATGCTCGAGCGCGAGCCAGCCGCAGAGCGTGCCGAACGCGGCGATCAGCGGAAACGTGCGGATGCCGCCGACATGCGACTCCGCGCGCTCGCGCTGCAGCCCGACCAGGAGACCGAGCAGCAGCGAGATCGCGATCTGGCTGAATGGGCTCGCCGCCACGCGGATCCTACGGCGCCGACTTGCTGCCCACGGAGTACCAATCGACGTTACGCGTCGCGTACATGACCACGCCCAGTATCAGGAACAGGCCGATTGAGCCGATCAGCAATGCGTAGTCCTCGTTGACGAGCAGCACGTACAGGTATCCATAGAGCATCGCGACCACACTCCCGATCGCCATCGCGCGGCCAATCGCCCCGAGCACGATCATTCCGTAGGACGCCACCATGCCAATTATCGCGACGCTCGCGATGGCGTATGCGCCGATGAAGGGCATGTGCTCCGAGAGCGACAGCAAAAGCAGATAGAAGAGGCAAAGCGCGCCTCCGAGCATGAGAAACTGGATCGGGTGCACGCGCGCAGCCGCGCGGACCTCGAACAGCCACAGGGTGGCGAAAGTCAGCAGAATGAAGAGGCCCGCATACTTGATGCTTCGCTCGGCCATGCTGTAGTGATCGACCGGATTGACGAAATCGACGCCGAACCGCGAGCCCTCTACGACGCGGCCGAGGTCGATCTTGTCCCCCTGGGTCCACGCCTGCGGATAGCTGCGGCCAAGGAATGGGATCGACCATTCCGCGTCGAAGCCGGTGTCCGAAACATTTCTGCGCGAAGGAAGCCAGTTGCCCTGAAAACTGGGATGGGGATAGTTCGACTTCACCGAGACGATCGAACTCTCCCCGAAAGGCACGAAATAAACGCCCTGACTCCCATTGAGCGAAAGTGGGAGCGAAAACTTGATGGCTTGCGCGCCTTCCGCGAACCCAACCACCGCATGAATGCCGGACCGCGTTGCCGCGTCCGCGCCGCTTCCGGGCATCAAGGGGAGCTGCGCACCGTTCCAACTGACCTCCGACCGTTTCTGGATCGCGCGCGTGTCAGAAATTCCCAGGACGAGCTGGGACCGATCCCAGTC
>Ga0075424_100000486_pt1 | contig 31053 bp, 26 predicted proteins | sample SoiMethybrSBSTD3_FD_75301 | JGI IMG/M metagenome (GOLD analysis project Ga0075424, IMG submission 75301) | Bulk soil microbial communities from a Populus tree surrounding site in Tennessee, USA - Soil MetaG P. TD hybrid SBSTD3 | ecosystem: Environmental > Terrestrial > Soil > Tree plantation... | reverse complement strand
GTTATCCGGCCGGAAATTGAGTGCGGTTTCGAAATATCGCTTGGCTTGAGGTAAATTGCCATGTTCGAATTCGTGCTTGCCGGCCAGGAAGTAGGCGGTTGCAGAGAGTTCCGGCTTAGCTTCTTTTTCAAGGGCCGTCAGGACATCAGAGTCGACTTTGCCTTCATGAATGACTTTTGCCAGAAGATCGTCGTGTCCGGCCAAACTGTCTTCCGGAACAAACGTGGGCAAATCCTTGGCAGTTCCTTGGCTGTTGGCAGCAGACGCGTACGCCGGAGGGAGTCCACCTGCCTCAATGCATTCCACCGCGGACTTGGCAATGGCGTAGGAATCATCTCCGACGTCGTACTCGACCCGGTTGCCAGTCTCCCGCACGTGGTCGGCCCAAATCTTGCGACCATTCTTGAGGTGAATCACATCCGCGGAGGAGCACACCGCTGCGGAGGCTACAAACAGCAGAGCACTTGGCAGGAAGAGGATGACACGTGTACGCACTAAGGCGCATTCTAGCAACCGGTACAGAGACTCAATAGGTGACCCAGGTAACCATCAAGCAAGGGATCGCGTGCATAGTTGCGGTCATGTTGCTGATTCCTATCTTCCATGCCAGCCAGTTGGGCGCGTTCGTGAAGGCAGAGTCTCCACTCCTCACGGATGGGCAAGCGCCTTCCGATCCGACTGCGAAGCCTGCAGAAGCGCTCTATTTGCAGCTAAGCAGTGTGGGCCTCGACCCCGAACGTACTTTCCACATCCGCGGAGGTTCGCTTGATCGCTCGGCTCTCCATATCACGTTTGAGGATGGCGAAATCTCCTTCACCACCGCGATAAACGGTCATATTACCGGAGCATTTTTCGAGGGCGATGCGGAGGTGTTGCTGAGGCCACCCAACCGGGTGGAGCGCAGTTCCATGGCCCTTTTTACGGGCATGGCGATTCTCGAAGAACGTTTCACTACAGGCTATCTGCGATTCAATGATGACACGTTCGAGGAACTGCGGCCTTACTTGCGTGAGTCACAGATTGCCAAGGAATTTGCTGCTCGCTGGAGCGAAACCGCCCATAACCTTGCCGAGACCGATGCGCTTCGCCTGCTAAGCACCTTCAGCCGATCCCTTCCCATCGCATCGGGAGGGGTCGCATCTCCGCCGACTGCCGACTCTACTCCGGATCGCATTCTTCACATTCGCCTCCAAGGTCAACAAGTCGGGACGTTTGACATTGTCTTCGATTCTTTGGCGGGCGAACAGATTTGGGCAGGTCAAGCGAAGACGGTAGAGGGTGTTACCTACTACGACTTGTGGACCTCTTTTCCGCTTAGTGGGCCCGGACGGGAGCGCCTGCTTGGCTCGCAGCCCACCGATGCGGAAGTAGTCGTTTCGCGCTACAAGATCAGGACGGAAGTGAAACCGCCCACAACTGTTAACGCAAACGCTCGTGTGGAGATAGAAGTGCGGAAAGGGGGTGCGCGCTGCCTATTCTTCGAACTGTCTCGCTTTCTGCAGGTGAAGCAAGTTGAGGCAGATGGCCAGCCGATCGAATTCATCAACAATCCCGCAATCGATGGCACTCAACTCGCGAAACGGGGGAACGACCTGGTAGGCGTCGTGTTTCCCGAGCCTCTGCACACTGGCCAGACGCTGGAACTTCATTTTGTCTACGGTGGCGACGTGTTATCAGAAGCGGGCGGCGGCCTTCTCTACGTCGGCGCTCGTGGCACTTGGTATCCGAATCGGGGGAACGTCCGTGCCAACTTCGATCTTGAGTTTCACTATCCTCCCGAGTGGACCCTGGTAGCCACGGGTAAGCGGGTCGAATCCGAAGCACCTGTGCCCGGAGATCAGGTGACCCGTTGGGTTACGGAACAACCCGCCACTCTCGCGGGATTCAATCTGGGCAGATACGAGCGTGCGGTGGCCCGAAGCGGTGTGGTCACGGTGGAAACCTACGCGGCGAGGAGCGTGGAAAAGACGTTCCCCCGCCCACCCGAGCAGATCATAGCCGTTCCCGATATCCGCATACCTCCCAAAGAGCATACGATCGTGCAAAGTCCACTCCTGCCATCGCCGGCCCGCAATGCGCAGGCCGTTGCCGACAAAGCAGCTCGTGCCGTCGAGTTTTTCTCCCAGCACTTTGGCCCTTTTCCTTACAGCTCTCTGGAACTAACACAAATGCCCGGGCCGATGAGCCAAGGCTGGCCGGGGCTTGTTTTTCTATCAAGCTTTGCCTTTCTTACGCCAGCCGAGGAAGCGGACCTACATTTGGATCCCTTGCAGACGGCGTTTCGGCGCCTTGTCCTGCCGCACGAAACCGCTCATCAATGGTGGGGCGATCTGGTTGGATGGCGTACTTATCGCGACCAGTGGATTGTCGAGGCCTTGTCGAACTATTCGGCGCTTATGTTTTTGGAGACGGAGAACCCCGAGGAGTTTCACAGAGTCTTGGAGGGATATCGGGCTGATCTTTTGCAGAAGAACAAAGAGGGAGAACTTCTGCGAGACGCAGGTCCTGTGACGCTCGGGCTTCGACTCAACTCCTCGCACTTTCCGAGCGGCTACGAAGCGATCAGCTATGGCCGTGGCACTTGGCTGTTTCACATGCTGCGCCACATGTTGCTGGATGCTGAGGTCAAGCGAACGCCGAAGGGTAAAAGCAACCTTTCCCTTTCCGAGGAGCCGTTTGTGCAAGGTCTCCGCAAAGTGCGCGAACGCTATGCGGGCAAAGACATCACGACTGCGGACCTCCTGACAGTATTCGAGGAACAGTTGCCCCCATCTCTTCGTTATGAAGGCCGCAAGTCACTCGACTGGTTCCTCGCAGGCTGGATACAGGGGACAGCATTGCCTCGGTTCAGCCTGCAAGGGCTGAAATATGTTCCGAAAAATGGTTCCACCCTTGTGAGTGGAACTATTGTGCAACAAGACGCACCCGCTGATCTGGTGACAGCTGTGCCAGTCTATGCGGTCTTCGGTAGTAAGCAGATTCTTCTCGGTCAGGTTTTTGTCGACAGCAAGGAAACCTCGTTCCATTTATCCGCCCCAGTTGGCACAAAGCGAATCGTGATCGATCCGTACAGAACTCTGCTGACTCGTCCGAAGTAGTTGTGGTCCGACTCCGGTTCGATTTTGGGATCAAGACTGCTGGGAAGTTCCCGAAACGACAAATCGCGCTGGAAGAGACTGCAGGCTGCAGGTGAATGGGCTCTCGAGCATCCCTCTAAACTCCTTAGACCCTGCGATGTGGCGTGATATGTGCAGATTTCGAAAAGTGGCCTTGAACTTGCACGTCGGAAGTAAGAACGATGGAGGCGGGTATGGAATCCGAACTAGCAGGATCTTACAACCCAGTCGAAGCAGGCGCGACTTGTTGTCCGTCAGCAATTCTCCGGGAGACGATCTGGCTGGTCGAGGATGAAGCCTTTGTCCGAGATGTCATTGAGGAAGTGCTGCAATCAGCCGGATACAAAGTGCTCAAGACTCAGAGCGCAGCGGAAGCGCTGCAAACGTACGACTCCCACGGCGGCGAGCTACATCTCTTGGTGACCGATGTCGTGATGCCGGGTGAGAGCGGCCGTGACCTGGCACGAAAACTCCGGAATCTGTGTCCCAGCATGCGGACGATTTTCATGTCCGGCTACGGAGAGAGTGTTGCATTGTTGGGAGCCGAGCGAGATGCAAGTGTTTTCTATCTCTCCAAGCCGTTCTCCCTGCCAGGCCTGCTACGGAAGGTTGAGGAAGTGCTGGGGCAGCATCACTAGACGGAGCGCGGGGCGTGCCGCCTGCTACTCGGGGCCTGCTTCAGTTGTGGGCGGGAGGCCCAGAGGACGGCCGCCGACACGGCGGCGCCACGGTGCTACCGTTTGAAAATCCATATCAGGAAGCGTTCCGCTCGAACGATCGCTCCCCTGTGATTCTTGAGTTCCAAATCACTGGGTCAGGGCAGGACCGCGACCACGCCGTCCCATAGAGTTGGCGAACCAGGCGACGGACCTCGTCCAGCTAGTTGATATAAACCATCCACTCGATTGGTCGACCTGTCGAACGAGAGATTCCACACATATTCGATAATCATCGCGCGTGTCACTCGGCGACCCGCGTTGCGCATGAGGTACTCGAGTAGGGCGAACTCCTTGGAAGTGAGCTCAACAGCGCGGCTTCCCCGCATAACCCGCCGTTCAACCCGTTCCAGCTTGAGGTCCTCGACCTTGAGCACGGATTCAGAGGGCAAGCGACTTCTTCGCAACAAGGCCGGATTCTGGCCGACAATTCCGAGAATGAAAAAGGCTTAACGAGGTAGTCGTCGGCGCCACTGTCGAGGCATTGGACCCGGTCTTCTATTCGCCCGCGGCCTGTGAGTACAAGGATTGGCAGGTCCGCCTTCCGGCTCCTAACGTCCTTGGGGATTGCTACTCCCTCCAGCCGAGGAAAGGTTCAAATCCAGGACGATCAGGTCGTAGTCCAACTCAGACGCCAGGGCACGGGCCTGTTCCCCATCCGCTGACACGTCCACGGCATAGTGCTCTGCTTCCAGACCTTTGCGGACAAAGCCCGCCAGGGCCACGTCGTCTTCGGCGATGAGGATGCGCATCTTCTCGCCTCCCGCTGGAAACGCCTGCAAATACCTGCAGTCTAGGAAGAAGCACTTCGCGCGGGCTGTGACCACAGTCATAAGCTGGAGTGACGGATGGACCAGGCGTGGAACCCGGAAGATAAATCGACCTCCACCCCACCCCCGGTAGATAATCAAAGTGCGCCCTCCAAAAAACTTCTATTTCGCGAGAGGATCCCCCCCAGCTGTGGATGTCTGGAGAAAACTCAGGTTTAAGTCGCTGGTGTTGCCCGGCGGCCTTCTCTTGGTGATTACGACGGCCCTGACCCGGCTGGGTGTGATGAATATCTCCCTGTCAGTAGTGGATCTTTATTACTACACAGCGTTCGTCTTAGGTCTTCTTCTTTCCTGGCGTTTTCATTCGAGTCGCACCTTTTCGGTATTGATCATTCTCCTTCTCTCCCATCGAGCGATCGAGTTCTTCTCCTCGGGAGGATCGGCCACGGGGCCTGGCCTTACAGCACTAGAAGCGGTTTCCTTTCTTCTGCCCCTGAATTTTGCCCTGCTTGCTATGACGCAGGAGCGGGGATTTACGCTGACCACCGTTGCTCCGCGTTTGCTGGTGCTGCTTGTCGAGGCCGTGTTTGTGGCAATGATCTGCCGTCCGCAGCCGACCGCCGGGTCGGGAATGTTTCACGGAGCTGTATTCAGTCGTGACTGGTTTTCCTGGAGCACCATCCCGCAGATTTCCTGGTTCGCATTCGCAGTAGCCATGGGAACTTTGGTGGCCTTGTACGTTACCCATCACAAAGCGTTCGAAAGCAGCTTCGCCTGGGCCCTGGGAAGCTTCTATCTGGCGCTGAGCGTTGGTGGCGTAGGGAATGCCGCCCGTGCATATGTCGCCACGTCAGCTACCATTCTCGTTTTCTCCATCATTGAAGCGTCTTACGTGATGGCCTATCACGATGAACTCACAGGTCTGCCTTCGCGGCGCGCCTTCAACGATGCCAGGCTCCAGTTGGAAGCACCATTTTCGGTGGCTGTGGTGGACATCGATCACTTCAAGAAATTTAACGACACTTATGGACACGACACCGGCGACGACGTCCTGTGCATGGTGGCCGACCGGTTGGCGCGCGTTACCGGTGGCGGCGAGGCTTTCCGAGTGGGGGGAGAAGAGTTCTCTATCCTGTTTCCCGGAAAGCGTGCTGAGCAAACGCTGGAACATCTGGAATTGTTACGCGCGACTATCGAGGCTTCCGTCTTTCACCTGCGTGGCTCGGACCGCAGGGCTTCTCCGCGTGGGCCGGATCGAAGAAAAACCGGGTCGCGCAAAAAGAAGGCGTCGGCTACGCGACCGTCGCAGTCCAGTTCTTCGTCGCTTGAGCTTTCGGTAACCGTGAGCATCGGGCTGGCGGAACCAAGCGCGAAATATAGCAGTGTTGAGAGAGTGATCGAGCTTGCCGATAAGGCCCTCTATCGTGCCAAGCGCGCTGGAAGGAACCGCGTGGAGCTGGGGGTTTCAGCTCCAGTTGGCTCAAAGAAGAAGGCCGCCACCAGACTTGCCTGAACCTTCGGCGAAACGGGGCTAGACAGAGCGTCTTTTTTTAGAAGACGTCATCAAACCCGAGATGGCGGGGAAAGAGCGCACATCCGTGTAGGTTCGCTCTGGAGGCAGGGTGCCGGACTGCACGCTTTTCGCCAACATGTCGAGGGCCAGCCCTGCATTCGGCGGAACAATAACAGTAGCAGTCAGCAAACCGCTGCGCACCCAGGCTTGGCCAGTCTTTGGCATTCCGTCACACCCGGTGAATGGCAAACTCAGCCAGTGATCCCTTTGCTGGGCATCGGGGATTTCCTGAAAAGCCTTCCTGGCTCCAAAGGCCATGGAGTCGTCCTGCGCGACAATTGCATCCATCTGTAAGGTGCGCGAGGTCGAGAGCCGCAGCCAAGCGCTGACCGCCTGATAAGAACTGCCTTCGGTCCACTGGGCCCGCAGCATGCGAACCTGGACGTTGGCCGGCTTAGCCTGCTGCATGCCCTCCGTTCGCTGTTGGGCAGCATCGCTTCCCGAAGGTCCCTGCACGTACAATACGGTGCCTTCCGGAGGAGTCAGAGCCCCGATTTGCTGACCCTGAATACGTCCAATCTGGCGATGATCGGCGGTAATGCAAAACACCGGAACCCGATTGGCGGTGCGTAGTTCGGCAATGTAGTCCGCTTCTCGATTGAGGATGACCCACCCGATCCCGGCTGATGCTGCAGCTCGCGCGACTTGCGGGAGTGCCGTCGATCCAGCCGGCTCGAAGACAATCGCATCCGGCCGCGCCGTCGAAGATGACTGAATTACCTTCAACAATTGCTGGCTCTGATTAATTGCGTCGTTGTCCGCATAAATGATTTTGAGGTCGGCTCCCAAACGACGGGCACTCTCCTCCGCGCAAGCAGCCTGCTCGATCTGGTAGTCGTTGTCGTTGGTGGTGAGGGAGAGCAGGAAGTTGAGCTTTTTCATGCGGGCCTTTTTCTGCCCAAATCATACTCTGGATCATCCGGCGAACGGTCATACCGCCGGTAACGTGGGCTTAGGTTAGATATCTGCACATGGCAGCGTTGGGCATCGACTCAAGCCCCCAAGGGCGGATGCCCGAATTAACGTTCAAAAACAAAACACAACAAGTGGCTAGGTCCCTAGGGTTTGGTTGGTCCGCCTCGGGACTTTGACGGCCTCTCGCGCCGAGTAGCATACCAGCCCTACCGCAAACCTGATGGAACGAAACTAAGTTGCGGCTTGCACGTTAGGTAGTTGCGGTACGGCAATTCCCATTTCGGGAATTGAGCGAACTGTGCGGGTCACAATCCGGCGACAACTCTCACCCCTGCCCGTGACACGCCTCACAGCCTTCCGCCCATTCCCGGCGAGAGCATAGAGGATACGAGAGCGAAGATGCGGGGTAAAGGTGACCGTCTCATGAAGCGAGTTGCCATCCTCGGTGCTGCCGGCCGTGACTCTCATGATTTCAACGTATTCTTCCGCACTAATCACGACTACGAAGTGGTCGCTTTCACAGCAACCCAGATTCCCGACATCGTTGACCGGCGCTATCCCGCCGAACTCGCCGGCAAACGCTATCCAGCGGGGATACCTGTTATTGAGCAACGTGACCTCGAAAGATTGATCACGGAACAGGAAGTCGACATTGTTGTTTTTTCCTATAGCGACGTTTCGCACCAGACCTTGATGCATCTTGCATCGCGTTCCCTCGCCGCAGGCACTGACTTCAGGCTACTCGGGCCCGAGCACACCCAGGTCAAATCGATCGTACCGGTGATCTCGATCTGTGCGGTGCGAACAGGATGCGGAAAGAGCCCGCTTTCCCGGCTCGTGGCCGAGCGACTGCGCCGTCTCGGATGGAAGCCCGTAGTCGTTCGCCATCCCATGCCATACGGCGATCTCGCGGTCCAGGCTGTGCAGCGCTTCGCCACATTCGAGGATCTCGAACGCCACAAGTGCAGTGGCTTCTCCTGAAGTCGTTCGAGGTCAACGTGTCCTGGTCGTGGAAGACGGTCCCACCCTCACCCACGGTGAAATGCCATACGGCGCCGGAGTTGTCGCGGCCCGCCAATGGGAAGCAGCGGAACTGGTCGATCCTCGGATTTTCGCGGTAGGTTCCATCCGCGGCACCTACGAACGCTTCCCCCACCTGCACAACCTGCTGCCCGCGATGGGCTACAGCGCCATGCAGCGTCACGAATTGAAAGAGACGATCAACCGAACGCCCTGTGACCTAGTTCTCGTAGCGACACCGGTTGACCTTGCACGCATCCTGAAACTCAGTAAGGCGTGTGTGCGGGTCTCGTATGAGGTCGAAGAAATCGCCCAGCCAGGAATCACGCAGATCCTGGCAAGCTTTACGCGAAAACACAAGCCGGCTTTTGCGGAGGAGCATCGATGAGAGCGCAGGATTTCGTCTCCATTCGCGACTTCTCGCCGCAAGACATTCGTCATGTCCTCGATCTGGCGGTCCAGATCAAAGCCATGCCGGATGCCTACAGTAATGCCTTGCGCGGCAAAACGCTGGCCATGATCTTCGAAAAGCCGTCGCTGCGCAAGCGCGTGACCTTCGATGTCGGCATTCACCAGTTGGTGGGATTTGCGTTCTATCTATCTCCCGCCGAGATCAACCTTGGCAAGCGCGAATCCGTCTTTGATGAAGCTAAGAATCTGGAGCGCATGGTGCAAGGCGTGATGATTCGCACCTTCGCGCACGAGATCGTCGAGAACATGGCCGAGTTCGCCAGCATCCCGATCATCAACGGACTGACCGACTACAGTCATCCCTGCCAGGCCATGGCCGACTATCTCACCATCCCGGAAGTGAAGGGGCGGGGAGCCGGGCTGAAGCTCGCTTTCGTCGGCGATGGCAACAATGTCGCGCATTCGCTGATGTTCGCTGGCGCGCAACTCGGAGTAGACGTTTTCGTCGCAACACCGCCGAAGTACGAGCCGCGCGCCGACGCGATTCATTGGGCGAAGGAGCGCGCCCGCCGCCCGACCTTATTGTGAAGCGCAGAAAGAACTCGGTGTGCTCTGCAAAGAAACGCACGACCGCGTGATCCGTATCGCGCGCCCCCCCCGTTGGTATTCAGCGCGAGGAGATTGATTGGGCCGTAGAGATGATCAGCAGGGTCGTGGAAAGATAGGAAATAGCAACCTCAAGAGCCCAAATGCAAAGACCCGAGGAGCGTTTGGAAGAAGATCAAGTTGCCGCAGTCAGTGTTGCCATGAAGCGCAATCAACGATCCGTGGAAGCAGAGTTCGAATGCACCTGACGATTGACTGAGCCAGAATCAATGGTTTCCCCGCGGCGCGAGATTGTTTGAAAATGGAGTTCATCGCTCGCAATCTCGACCAGCATGAAGCTCAGGTCTGTATCGAATCCTTTCTCCATTCCCTCCGAAGAACGAAAATCATGCGTCATGAGCTTGCCTGAGTTCCCTAGAATGAAGTAGTAGATCGAATCTTCGGGGCGGACCCTTTCGTATACATGCTCGTGACCCGAGAAGACTGCATTGACCCCGTACTCTCGGAAGAGAGGGCCAAGCCTTGACCGCAAGTCCAGATCCGAGCCGTGCGTGCGCCCATTGGAATAGAGCGGATGGTGGAAATATGCAATCTTCCATTCCGCTTTTGATTTTTTGAGATTCTCCTCCAGCCAGCTCAGTTGTGCCGGATCCATGTAGTTGCTGTCCAGAACGAAAAACTCGACATCACCCTTATTGAAGGTGTAATAACGCTGCCCCCCCATATTGAAGGGTTTGTATAGCCGCTCATCAGGGTTGTCGTGATTCCCCAGGGAAGCGTAGAACTTGACACCCGCATCCAGCAGCGCGTGATAGGGCATTTCGAACTTCTTCTTGAAATCATGCGGCCGATGTCCGCCATAGATATTGTCACCCAGCATGATGACGAAATCGAATTGGACCTTCTGCCGATAGAGTTCCATTTTATCGGCGACTTCGTATTGAGCATGCTCCCCCGTCCCGCTGTCCCCAATGACTGCAAAGCGAACTGACTTCGGCTCCAGCGGCAGCCGAACATCGAGGTCTTGGGTCAGCGCATACCAAGGGAGTAGAAGAGCCAAGATGAGCAAGTAATTTCGCCGTCGCATGCTTATTCCTTGGGCGAGGGGAGCGCGCTGGTAACAAAGTCAACGATCACGTTGGGAGCCAGATCGTGCAGGACAAGGTTGTGTCCTATGATTCGATATTCCAATTCCTTGGGCAGTGTCGGTAGATTCAATAACAAGCTCGGAGGCGTGGACTGCAAGGGAATTCCCTGCGGATAAGTCTGATTCACTTGCAGCGAAATAGCGTGAACTGGCTCGGCGTGCCGAAGACTGGCGCGGATCTTGTACCCGTGCGGTCCGGCTAGCGTGGCCGCGATCTGGCGTCGAAAATACTCAGCAATTTCAGGCGTGAAGATGTCCCCTTGCTTCGCATTCGAGCGGAATCCCTGCACCTTCACGGCAAGATCTTGCTGGGTCTCCACGATTTTTTCGGGGGAATTCGTCGGGCGTGGTGGTGTTCCAGCTTCTTTCTTTCGCAACTCCATATACTTCGTGACGCGCGATTCGAAATCCTGTACGGTCGCATCGTCTCGCGATGAGGTTTGTCCACCAGCGGGCAGTCGTACCGCCAGAACTAGCACAGACGCGACGGTCGCGAGGGCAATCTTGCTCGGGACGCCGTGTATGAGTGCCGCTTTGCGATGAGTCACTTGATGAGTCACTTTGTGTCTGTCTCAGAGAGTTCTGCGTTAACAATCATGTTTTGGATAGCCTCCTTGGTTGCGTCTTTTACGGCATCTTTGACCGCCTCTGTGACGGCTTCCTTCACCGTCTCCTCCACCTCCTTTGGACGCAACGCGAGGTCACCCTTCTTCTGAATCACTTTGGCCACCTGCTTGACCACCGGTGATACCGGAAGATTTTTGCTCACCACTTTTGCCATCTTGCGCGCAGTCTTGCCCACGGGAAATTCATGGGTCCTCATTTGCCTCTCAGCAGGTTCCGAAGCGGCCCAATCCTCCTCGAAGGTCTGCGCCAGATTGCGTACGATAGTCCGATTACGAAAAATCACCCCAATCTCGCGACGGGAGTCGAGTTCGAGCTGGCGCAGGCTTTGACTTCCCAGGAAGGCCTGCTGACCATCGCGGAGAATGGTGCGAGTGTGCAGGCGCAACCCAGTCAGCGTCCGGACCTGCAATTGATTGCGGCTCACTTTGCCAATGACCCGAATCTCCACACCAGCTTTTCTGCGATCCTGCAAGATCCGCAGCATTTCCCGATCGCTGATTTCCGGATCGTAGATGAGGAGTTCTTTTTTCGCCCCTTTAAGAAATGAAGCCAGGGTCTTGCGCGCATTGACTGGACTGACGACGAACTTTGAGCTGCCAGCGGAGTAAGGCTGCCGCTTCGTGTCGGCCTCGAAGAGTTTCACTGCCTCGTGCAGAAGTCCGGGATTGCGCGTAATCACCCCGAAACTGCGGCTGTGATCGATGTCGAGATGCGTGAAGTTGAAGGCCAACAGATAAAGTTCCCTTCGGTCGATCAGCATCATTTTGCCGTGATAGCGGACCAGGTTGCCGGCGGTCCGGGCTACTGAGATGCCGCTCTCGAGCAATCGCATCTCCAGTTTGCGGAGGTGTTCTTCACCGCCACGGTTTGTAAAGGCGATCAAGGCACGAACGGAGATGCCCTTCTCAACTGCCTCCACCAGCGCACGCTCGATCTCAGAGCGATCAAACCGAAAAATTACAACCTCGACGCTCTTCTTGGCCTTGCGGATTCCTTTCGCAAGCCGGTCGATCCCGTCTCCGGGTTGTATCAGAAGTTTCAAGGCAACCCTTTCTACGTAGCTCCTCTAAGTAGCTCCACTTGGATGCAAAAAATCGGATTGTTGGCTCAGTCCAGAGACCCCTTTACAACCGGACGGACGGCGTGGGCCATCCAAGTCGCGCCTATGAGGCTACTTGGGAAGGTGTGCCGTTGGGGTTAGTTCGCGAGGACCAGAGAAATGCACAGGAATCGACTTGTCCGCTGGTGTTGGGTGCTGGCCATTGCTGGCGCAATCGTCCAGCCGCAGGCACAATGCGAGTCGCCCGTTGAACCATCATCGGCTCCGTCCCGTGCAATCCTGTGGAGAGACCCCGGCGACATCAGATTGCGCAACCTTTATTACGGGCCCGGCGGCAAAAAGGATCAACCGGAGGAACCCCTCACCTTCCTGAAAGAAGATAGCGGCGGCACAAATCCTAAGTTTGATGTGCGCGATGCTTCCGGCACGAAGTGGAAGGCCAAGCTGGGATCTGAGGCCCGCCCCGAAACAGCGGCCACTCGATTGCTCTGGGCCGTCGGATTCGTATCGAATGAGAACTACTTCCTGTCCGAGATAATAGTGAAGGATTTGCCTGTTCGACTGAAACGCGGACAAGAACTCATCGGCCCAGATGGAGAAGTCAAAGCAGTGCGTCTGCAAAAGGGCCCCGCTGCAAAGAAGTTGGGCGCCTGGAATTGGAATCACAATCCGTTCAAGGGAACACGAGAGTTTAACGGATTGCGTGTCATGATGGCGCTTCTCAGCAACTGGGACCTGAAGGACGAGAATAACGCGATCTATGCAGACTCCGGTAAAGCAGGAGTCGGTTTGTACGAAGTCAGCGACCTCGGGGCATCCTTTGGAAGAAGCGGCGACAGCTACACCAATTCGATTACGAAGGACAACCTCGCAGCCTACAAGCGTTCCAAGTTCATTTCAAAGATTCGACCCAACGATGTGAGCTTCAATTTCCCCACGCATCTTCCTTTCTTACATGTATTCAATTTGCCACGATTCATTTCGTATAGTCGTAAACGGTGGATTGGCCAGCACATTCCACGGTCAGACGCAAAGTGGATAGCGGCTCGACTCGCGGAACTCTCTCCCGAGCAGATTCGCGACGCATTCCGGGCCGCGGGCTATTCCCCCGAGCACGTCGAGGCGTATGCAAGAACCGTGGAAGCCAGAATCGCGGAACTGCAACGCCTGTAGGTTCCTGCGTTTCGGCTAGGGAGTCTTGAGACTCTCTTCCGCGTTGAACTGCAAGCCATAGAACTCCGCATACAGTCCTCCGCCTTCAAGGAGGTCATCGTGCTTCCCTTTTTCGACAATGCGCCCGTCCTGTACAACGAAGATCACGTTGGCATTGCGAACCGTTGACAAGCGATGGGCGATCACAATAGCGGTCTTGTTCTGGATCAGGCGATCCAATGCCTCAAACACCAGCTTTTCGGAGGCTGAGTCGAGTCCTGAGGTAGGCTCGTCCATAATGAGAATAGGCGTGTCTCGAATCACTGCGCGTGCGATCGCCAGGCGTTGCCTTTGGCCGCCGGAGAGAGTCATGCCTCGTTCGCCTAGCACTGTGTCGAAACCTTGCGGGAGCTTTTCAATAAACTCACTCGCATTCGCTTGTTCTGCGGCGCGAAGGATCTCTTTCCGTGACGCTTCCGGCTTCCCGTAAGCGATGTTTTGCCAGACAGATGCATGGAACAACATCGTTTCCTGCAGCACAAAACTAATCTGCTGGCGCAACGTCGTCTGCTGAAAGCGGCGGATGTCCGTGCCATCGATTTTCACGGTTCCCGCGACCGGATCGTAAAAACGGGCAATCAGGCTGATGATGCTGCTCTTTCCAGCTCCCGTGGGGCCTACCAGAGCCGCCAACTGGCCTGCCTCGATGGTGAAGCTGACATCTTCAAGAATCGGGGTGTCGGGCACGTAACTGAATGAAACCTTGTCGAATTCGATCTTGCCGCGAAAACGGGGGGCGCGAATCGCGCGTCGCGCGTCCTTCACTTCCATATGCGTCTCGAACACTTCCCGGATCCGTTCAAATCCCACCGCGGCTTTCGAGTAGGTGTCGGTCATCTTCGAAAGCTCTTGCATGGGTTTGTACATCTTGCCGAGGTACAAGATGAATACGACCATGGCGCCGGCCGAGAGGCTGCCATTCAATACCAGGCGTGCACCGAACCAGAGAACGAGGCAGGTGCCGATGGCGACGATGATGTCTACGATTGGCGTCAGTCGGGCTTTCAGGCTGCGGGCGCGGAGCGCCAGGTCTACTCCCTCGAGGCCTTCCTCTTCCAGCCTCCGGACTTCGAAGTCCTCCCGAGCGAACGCCTTTACGACGCGGATAGACGAAAGCACTTCCTCCACGACGGAAGTAATTTCGCCCTCCTTCTTTCGCACTGCGCGCGAAGCCTTCTTGATGCGCCGCGTATAGCTGTAGACGACCACAAACAGAAAGGGCGCGACCGAGAGCGCAATGAGCGTGAACTGCCAATTCAGGTAGAACATGACGCCAATCATGCCGATCAGCGTGATTACATTGATCAGAATCCCGAGTAAGCCTTGCGTAATGAAGCTCTGGATGGAATCGATGTCGCTGGTTACGCGGCTGATGAGGTCGCCGGTGCGCTCCTGATCGTGAAAAGCCAGCGAGAGTTTCTGAATGTGTGAGTAGACCCTTCCTCGCAGATCGTAAGAAACCCACTGACCAACGCTAGTCGTCAGGTATTTCTCGATATAGCTGGAAATCGCATCCAATAGGGCAATCGCCACGACGGCCAGGCATGCGAAGCGCAACATTGCCAGTTTGTCATTCCCAACAATGGCTTGGACCCAATGAGCAATTGTGGCGTGGCTTTCTCTCGCGCGCAGCACGTCGTCGAGAACGATTTTCAGCGGCCACGGTTGTAGGAGATTGGCTGCACCCTCCCCGGCCACTGCCAATAAGCCGAGGGCCAATGCCCTCAAGTGTGGTCTGAGAAGGTCGCCGATTCGCAAGCCTCTGCGCTCTTCGCGGAATAGGCCAAGGTTCGAGTGGTTGAAGGATTCTTTTTTTTCCACGTTCATGTAGCGATGGGCCAGGCAGCGGTCCTTCTCGCCATGTGGGCGACCTTTCGTAAGTCCTCGACGAAGGCGCTCATCTGAGCGCGGCGCGAATCATCGTCGGGAGCACGCAGGATGGACGATGGATGTACAGTCGCCGTCACGATCGGAGCAAGCGCCGATTCAATCAATTGACCGCGCAGGCGGCTCACACTGAAATCTCTTCCCAACAGCGACTGCGCGGCGGTGGCACCGAGGCAAACGAGAACCTGCGGACGCACTATCCGCAATTCGGCATCGAGCCAGGGCCTGCAGGCATGGATTTCGGAGTAGCGCGGCTTCTTGTGAATACGGCGCCTGCCACGCTCCCCCGGCGACCACTTGAAATGTTTCACTGCGTTCGTGACGTAGACTTCCGACTCATCAATGCCCGCTTCTTGCATAGCCTTGTGCAGAATCTTTCCAGCCGGCCCGACAAAGGGATGACCTTCACGGTCCTCTTGGTCCCCAGGTTGCTCACCCACGAACATGATGCGTGCTGCGGAGGCTCCGTCCCCGAAAACTGTCTGAGTGCCTGTCTTCCAGAGATCACATGCCTTGCAGGCGGCTGCTTCCCGCCTCAAAGCCGCTACAGTCTTGCCCGTCGCCATCACCTCCCCGGTCTCGTTCTTGCCGTTCGACCGGGAAGGCTTCGATTTGCTGTCAGGCAGCTTTCTCATGAGCGTTTACCGCAAGTCCGATTTAGGCAGCCATGTCTCGGGCATCCAGGATCTCGGCTTCGGCCTGCAGCCAGTCGTCTAGGTCGAAGCCATGCACTTTGCCGCGCTGCTCATAAAGTTCAAAGGCTCGACGCATAATTTGCTGATGTAAATCCTCTGCGGTTACTGCCTGTTGAACTGGTTCTTGTCGAAGGCCTTTCACAATGGGTCTCCTGGCAAATTATTTCGACACTGTACGGCGCCCGCGGCTGATCTCCGCCCAAACTCGAACTGTACATTGCCTGTTCGTGAAACCGCCTACGGTAATCGCTGTATTACTAGCGATGTGAAGGGCGAGTTCCCGGGTTCGTTATCGCCCTTTCTTTGCTTCCCGACTTTGCTTTTCACGTTGGCTCTTCCAGTTATTCTGTGCTTCGGATTCTCGAATTGCCGTGAGCCTTACCACGGCCGCCGAGGCTGTGAAACGCACGGCGTCCTTCTCGTCGTACACGTACAATCGAACGGAATCGAGCACTGCGGGGTTGCTTCTCTTGGCGAGACTCTCCAGCGCGGCAAGGCGCACTAGCCAACTCTTGTCTCCCAGCGCATCCGTCAAGGCTCTTGTCGCAGCCGGATCAGGATCGTTCGCCAAAGCATGAGCAGCGGACGCGCGGGCGGGCGCGGAGTCATTCCGCGTAAGCATCTTTACCGCGGTCCACCCCATGCTCCCGTAAGGTACAAAGGTTGCACCTTCTTTTAGGCCAAGCGAGGCGATCTTCTTAGGATCTTTCAAAGCCGACGTTTGTGACGCGAGCAGGCCTCGGCGGGCCTTGCGATCGCCCGCTAGAACCTCGTAGTAAATACGGTAGGCGGCTCGGACGTTCATGAGTTCTAGCGCGTGCGCAGCGGCCAACACGACGGGTGGATCGCTGTCGCCTAAAGCTGTTCTCAGTTTTGGTATGCTCGCCCGCGCCTTCATCTCGCCCAAGGCATCTGCGGCTGCGAGTCGAACGTCAGCGTTGTCATCCCCTAATGCTTCCTCCGCCAACTTCCGAGCTTGCACATTATTGGGGATCAGCCCCAATGCTCGAATCGCAGCGGCACGGCTGAGATCCTTCTCCTCTTTACAGCCAGTCCTAAGGATCGACCAGGCATCCTCTTTTGTAACGTGTGTCACTGCCGTCGGCATGGCATTCCCCGGCTCACCCGCAGTGGCCACTGGCGCTTCCTGCTCCTGTTTATCAGAGGACTTTTCCTGAGCGAGCCCGACTGCCGTCAGCAGTGCCAAAGCGCAGGCTCCGAGGCTGAGAACAAAAGGTGTCCCCGGAAATTGAACCCGTACTGGGCTCTCGCACCTGCTGGCGTCTGCAGACTTCACGACGGTGTAGATGCCATACGAAGGGCACCGAGACTACCCTGCAAACTGTATTTTGCTGATCAATCCGTCACCTAGAGAATCAACGAGTGGGCAAGGGAAAACTCCTGGAGACGCAGGACCATGACTCAGCGAATGGCAGAAGTGACACGCTTTCGACTATGTGCCCTGTTTATTTCGATTTTGTCACTGTTACTCCCACGCGCCGCTGAGTGCGAGCCGGTTCGGGTCCGGTACGTAGAAGGCCTGACACACGGCTTTCTTGCGCTACGAACCCTCGATGGGAAGGCAATCGCCGACGGTGATCTGATACAAGTCGTGCATGGCGATCAAGTTACCTGCCGCGTGATATTCCGTTTCAAAGACGGATCCCTTCATGATGAAACGACGGTGTTTTCCCAGGAGGGAACCTTTCGCCTCCTGAGTGAGCACCTGATCCAGAAAGGCCCCGCTTTTGAACATCCCAGTGATGTTTCGATCGATGGGGCGAGCGGAAACATTACTGTGCGTACTAAAAGTGGCGGCAAGGAAAAAGTTGAGACCGAGCACTTTGACCTGCCTCACGACGCAGCCAACGGGCTCATCTTCATCCTTCTCAAGAACCTTCGTTCGGACGCGGGGGAGACGAAGGTTTCGATGGTGGCAACCACGCCCAAAGCGCGCCTCGTGAATCTCGCGATCACTCGAGAAGGTGTGGAGCCTTTTTCAACGGGCAGCGCCAAGCACAAAGCGACTCACTTCCTTATTAAGGTGGAGATGGGTGGAGCCGCAGGTTTGATTGCGCCTCTAATCGGCAAGAAGCCGCCCGATATCCATGTATGGATTCTCGACGGGGATGCTCCTGTATTCGTCAAGTCCGAGGGCCCGCTCTTTTACGGGGGACCAATTTGGCGAATCGAGTTAGTGAGTCCGATCTGGCACTGAAGTTGGGGCGAACCGGCAAAACCGACACGACTGCCATGTCTCCGTCGAGGAGCAAGGGAGGAAATGCGCAACATTTTTCAACCTTACTGCAGTGACGAAATGTAGGCAGGTTGCAACTCTCTGCAAATCAGCGGGTTTGCATTCCTCTTTTTGGCAACTCAACTGCCCAAGAATTGTTGCGCCTATCTCCCGTCGAGCGTTTGACAACCTGATATGAGGTACCCGAGGAGGCTGAACGATGGCTACTCACGCTGCGCCCATCGCGAATCTAGTCCGCCTGCAACATGCATTTCTGTGCGCGAACTGCGAAGTAATCAGTGAATGTACTCATGGACGCTGCGCAGCGTGCGGGAGCCAGGCACTCTTGGGGCTCAGCCGCATTCTCGGAGGGCCGCTGGCCACGGACTTGCTATTTCCACTGGCGACTGTGCTCGTTCCTGAGGAGCGTCCTGGTTCGGATGCTTTCGTGATGGCTGCGTAACGGAACCCGATTCTGCGGAATGAAGAAAGGGCGACAACGTCGCCCTTATTTCTTTTCGCTCTGATCTACATGGACAGCAAGCGGCGAAAGAACGATCGGTAACGCTGAAAGGCGACGCGTAAATCTTCCGTCGACACGTTGTCTCCGCGATCCCACTGCTGCTCCAGATTGGTACGCTCCTTGGAAAATGCCGATGCCAGCTGCTGCATGGTGGAAGCTACGAGTCCGTCGGCTTCCTCCACGGCTGCTCGCGGCTCGTCCACAAAACCAGTTTGGATTTTGTCCCAACGTGACTTCAATTCTTGCAATTGATCCTCGGGAAAAAGCGGACTGGCTTCGGCAATCGGAATAGCGCGACTGTCCGAGGTTTCAGCAGAAGTGTGCTCGGAACGAACCGGCTTTGAACGCCCCGCCCCGATTTCCGTAGGCGGTAGTTCAACTCCTCGATTCGCACGGGCTAGGTCGGCAGTGGTCAGTTCTTCGGTATCAGTATCTTCTTTTCTTTGAGGCACGGTCATGCTCGGATCTCCTTCCTTTCCATAGATGATTCATGAAGTAGTTCGTCAAACAACGAGCGGTAATGCACCATCGCCTTGCGAAGTCCCTCGGTGGTGATTTGCCCGCGGGTACGGCCACTCGCGATCTGATGAGCGGCGCGGTAGTTTTCGACAACCGTGGGGTGATCCACCGAGATGATTTCTGCTCGTTCTTCAAAGTCGCTCATCGGGTATCCGCGAGTTTGCATCACTTCGCTGACTAAACGGTCGGCTTCAGTGACAGACCCGCCGGGATCGTCCACGAATTGCCCCTGAACCGTATTCCAACGACTGGCAAAGTCGCTGCGCGCTGCTGCGGACAACGGGCGAATCTCAAGCTTCTCGCGTTTCCGCTCGCGGAACTCAAGCACGCCCTCCCCTCGCCGGATGTTGCCTTCCTGTCGAATCACTCGATCGTATTCAGGACCGAAGCGTGCGCGTAACAGCCGGCTTCGACGTTGGCGCGAATAGAACCAGGCCGCAACCGCCGCGATCAGCGCAAAGGCGACTCCAATGAGAATGATTCCTGTACGTTCGTCCATGGATTTCATCCTTTCTCCAGAAGCCTCACCAAGTCGGATTCGGTCAGTATGGGCGCGGTTGTATATCGTTCAAATCAGGACAACACCCGAGAACAAAGAAAAGTTTTTTACCCTTTTAGAAATCCGGTGATGTGTGGCTTAGAAATCTAGTGATGTGTGGCAAGTTTAGAGTCGTACAGCGAACGAACAAGAGTTCGTAAGGTCCATTACTAGTTCCTAAGGTCCATTACTGAATGTACAACTGCCTCAGTTGAGCATCGCATCTCAACTCCGTTCGTGCTTGGGCCTGTGCCCGGGATTGAGAGGGCCACCGGACAGACTTCTCAGAAAATGGACCCGTTGGCTGATGCGTCGCCTTCCTGCTTTTTGCGTTTTCTTCCTCACCGCGGCCGCATGGGCGCAGCTAGCAGTGCAAGGGCCGCAGCCTCTCTACGACGGCCAACCTGTCAGTGCGATTGATTTGATAGGCAATCCCCATCGGGACATGGAACCCCTCCGTGGCTTGGTGGTGCAAAAAGCCGGAGCGCCGTATTCACAAGCCGATGTGGAAGCGAGCATAGCCGCGCTGGAACGAACCGGATTGTTTCCCAAAGTTCAAGTCACCGTCATCCCCGATCCTTCCGGGCTGCGACTGAATTTTCTGCTGGAGCCCGCTTACTACCTGGGCATGGTGAACTTTCCGGGAGCCATCAAGGCGTTTTCGTACACGCGATTGCTGCAGGTAGTGAACCTTCCCGACGAGGATCCGTATGACAAGGCCAGAATTGCGGTCGCCCAGCAAGCTTTGCAGGATTTCTTACGACATAACGGCTACTTTCAGGCTTCAATCTCCACAGACTCGCAAATCGATGACCCCCACCAACTCGTTCACGTGAGCTTCTCAGTGAGCTTGGGCAAACGAGCCCGCATTGCTAACGTCAGCCTACAGGGTCCCGAGGGCGCAGAAAATGCCCGCCTTGTGCATTCCCTCCGATCGCTGCGTGCACGTTTCACCGGCGGCCTCTTGAAGAAAAACAAGCCGTACACGGCTGAGCGCATCACGGCAGCCACGGCCCGACTGAAAAAGACTCTTTCTAAACAGCACCGGCTCGCCAGTCATGTGGAGGAGAATCCGCCTCAGTATCACGAGGATACCAACCAGGTTGACGTGTCCTTCAAGGTGGATGTCGGACCCGTCGTAACGGTCCGCACTACCGGTGCACGCCTCGCCATTCTGCCATTCATGTCGAGCCGCCAGATGAAGACGCTCATCCCCATTTACTCAGAGGGAGCGATCGACCGCGATCTGGTACGCGAGGGTCAGGAGAATCTGATTGATTACTTTCAGAAGAAAGGCTACTTCGACGTCAAAGTCAATACTAGTTTTCAACGCAACCCCGATCAGATTCTCCTGGTTTACGAAATCGAAAAAGGAACGAAGCACAAAGTCGATCGCATCATTTTTCGTGGGAACCATGAGGTTTCGGAGAAGGATTTGGAGGGCTTGGTCGCAGTTCAGAAAGCTCGCTTTTTGTCCCATGGAAAAGTGAGTCCAAAACTCCTGAATCAAAGCGTCAAAAACTTAGAGTCCCTGTATCACGATCGGGGATACGAAGAAGTCAAAATCACTTCGCAGACAGTCGACCACGAGCCGAAGATCGATGTCATCTTCCAGATTGAAGAGGGACCACAGACCTTGATCGATAATGTCGAGGTCACGGGAAACGGCAACATTCCCTACGATCAGGTGGCTGCCCCGGTTGGTCTTCAGCTTCAGGCTGGAGCCCCCTTCTCCGCGCGGAAACTCTCAGAAGACCGCAACCGGATTTCTGCCAACTATCTCAACCGGGGATTTCTGAATGTCGAGGTCAAGCCAACCGTCAACCGGAACAGCGTAGATCCGCACCGTGTCAATGTGACATACGCCGTGAATGAACAGCAGATGGTGCGTGTTGGGGATGTGATCTATCTGGGGCAAAAGCAGACCAAGCTTTCCCTCATCCGCAAAACCACCAAAGTGCCCGAAGAAGGCCCTATGCGACGGGGCGAACTGCTCGAGGCTGAAAGTCGTTTGTATGACCTGAGCATTTTCGACTGGTCCAGTGTGGGTCCGCGGAAACCCATCACGGATCAGACGGACGAAGCTGTGCTTGTAAAGGTCCACGAGTCCAAGCGCAACGAAATAACGTACGGGTTTGGTTTCGAGATCTCTCGTCGAGGTGGAAATGTCCCCGGTGGTAGCGTGGCGGTGCCGGGCGGTCCTCCGGTTCAGCTTGGCGGCAATAAGATCGCCGCGAGTGACTCAACGTTCGCTAGTCCTCGCGGCTCGATCGAATTCAATCGCCGCAATATGCGAGGGTTAGGAGAGACTGCCAGCACCTCGCTCTTACTATCCCGCCTGGATCAACGGGTGCTCGCGACCTATGCACAGCCTCACTTCGTCGGATCCCAATGGAGTTCGCTCACAAGCCTTTCCGTGGAGCGAACCACCGAGAACCCGCTTTTTGCCGCCGGTTTGGGAGACGTTTCATTCCAGGTGGAACGCCTGATCAGCGAGAAACAGAACACCCGGCTTCAGCTCCGATACGACTTCAATCGAACCGTGCTCTCGCACCTGCTCGTGCCGGAGCTTGTAGCGGAAAGGGACCGAAATGTCCACCTTTCTACCCTTTCCGGGACGCTCATACGCGATTCCCGTGATAAGCCGCTCGATGCTCATCGCGGCCTCTTTAGTACGCTGGACCTGGGCATCACTCCAAGGGCTCTCGGCTCGAGCGCCAGCTTCGCCAAGCTGTTTGGACAGTTCGCCTACTACAAGCCGGTTCGAAATGTTGTATTCGCGAACAGCATCCGGTTGGGACTGGTGAAAGCTTTTGCAGGAAGCTTCGTGCCCACCAGCGAGCTCTTCTTTTCTGGCGGCGGAACAACGCTTCGTGGATTCCCGATTAACCAGGCCGGACCGCAACGAGTGGTTCCTTTTTGTAATGTGCTTGAGGGTCAAAGTGGATGTGTGAACGTTACTGTTCCGGTCGGCGGCCGACAGCTGTTCATCTTGAATTCTGAAGTTCGGTTTCCGCTTGGCATCATGAAACACCTGGGTGGGGTCGTGTTCTACGACGGCGGAAACGTCTACAGCGCCATCAATCTGCGAAATTTTGTGGACAATTACTCAAACACTATTGGAGTCGGGCTCCGCTATGAGACTCCGATCGGTCCGATTCGCGTCGATATAGGCCGCAACCTCAATCCAGTTCCGGGAATTAGTCCGACCCAGTACTACATCACCTTAGGGCAGTCATTTTAGGAGTCGCGATGACGTGGAATCACAAAATAATCCAAATCCTGGCGGCCTTCGTGATTCTGGTTGTGATCCTCGCGGCAGCCGGATACTTCTACCTGAAGAGTTCCGGATTTGAACAGTTCGCGTTGCGAAAAATTGTAGAGCAGGTAGACCAGGCAACGGGAGGCCGCACTCAAATCCGGGCACTCGACTTCAAGCTGTTTGCGTTGACCGCTCACCTCTACAACATAGTCGTCCACGGCAAGGAGTCATCGCAGGATCCACCGCTCCTTCAGGTCGACAAGCTTACCGTTACCCTGAAGATTGACTCGGTGCTGCACCGCAAGGTCACACTCAGAGAGCTCTTAATAGAGCATCCCGTGGTTCACCTGCAAGTCGATCGGTCCGGCAACAGCAATCTTCCTCAACCACCGCCGAGCCAGTCCAGCAGTCACACCAGCGTTTTTGATCCTGCGGTGGGGCACGTCGCTCTCACCAACGGCGAGGTGAACTATAACGACACGAAGACTCCGCTCGAGGCGGACATCTACGACCTCGGAACCGATATCACCTTCGACTCGTTGGTAAATCGCTATGGGGGCACGGTCTCCTATGAGAAGGGCAGCATTCGTTATGGCCATTACAGTCCATGGCCCCATAGTTTCAATGCGAAGTTCAATGCGACGCCCTCCCGTTTTTCACTCGAATCCGCCATCATGAGGGTTGCGTCATCAACCGTGTCGCTGCGCGCAGACGTTGCCAATTATGAGAGTCCGATTGTGGTCGCCGATTACAGGGTCAATTTGCATGCACCCGACCTCAACGCCATGAGTTCGCTAAAAGCGGCCGGAGATGTGGCTGTATCGGGCAACATGCACTACCAGTACGACAAGAACCGGCCTCCGTTGCGAAGTGTTGTCGTGACCGGAGTAATTGAGAGCGACGCTCTCTCCGGCGCGTCTTCCTCAGGTCGACTGGAGGTCCGAAGACTTCAGGGCAAGTACGAACTTGCCAATGGCTCTTTCAAAACGGATGGTTTGAAGGCCGAACTCCTCGATGGACAGGTTGAGGCGAACGTCCACGTGCGCGACCTGGATCGCACTCCGACATCGCGTGTCCAGGCGGCACTGCGGAACATCTCTCTTCAGGCCGCACAACAAGCAGCACGCTCTGCAGCGGGCAGCCAGGTCTCAGTCTCCGGAGTCCTTGACGGCACGGCCGACGCAGCATGGACCGGAAGTGTCAGCAACGTGCGCGTGCGTTCCGATCTCACGGTGCGGGCCGCCGCTCGAAACGCCACGAATCACAATGCGACTGCTATCCCTGTCAATGGCTCAATTCATGCGCTATACGATTGCCCCAAGAGTAGCCTGACCCTCCGCCAAACAACCCTCCGGATGCTTTCCACTACTCTGACTGCGGAAGGAGAAGTCAGCAAGAGATCGAATTTGCAGATTCATGCACAGTCAAACGATCTGCATCAACTCGCAGCTTTGATATCCACATTCCGGACAACGACATCTGAACCGCTTGCTGTTTCTGGGACCGCCACCATGACTGCAAATGTAACGGGCTCCATCGAGAAGCCTCACCTTTCCAGTCAGATCGACGCCCAGAATCTCCACGTGCAAGGCAGCGAATGGAAGAGCGCCGTGATGGCTTTGCAGGCCGATCCATCACGAATTGTTGTTTCCAAGGGAACGATACTTAATGCCAGAAAAGGCCAGGCTTCTTTCAACGGAAGCGTCGAGCTCCGCGACTGGTCCTATCTTCCTTCGAATCCAATCCGCGCCAACCTCCAGGTTGAGCAAATGTCACTTACTGATCTCCAACACCTCGCGGCCGTGCATTATCCGGTTGGAGGAGACCTGCAGGCTACCATCACTGTTGAAGGATCACAAAATGATCCGCGCGGTACCGGTTCGGTTCAAATCGCGAATGCTCGCGTTTACGGCGAACCAATCCAAACGCTCACCCTGAAGTCGCGTGCTGAACACGGCTCGATTGTCTCAACGCTGAACGTCGCCACGGACGCCGGTTCTGTGAACACAAACCTGACCTATACCCCGAAAACCAAAGCCTATCAGGTCCATTTGGGGACTCCCGGCATCGTTCTGCAAAAACTGCGCACGGTGCAGGCCAAGAACCTGTCAATGAATGGCACCGTTACTGCTTCAGTAAACGGACAAGGAACTTTAGACGACCCTCAGATGACCGCGACGCTGCAGCTTCCCACCCTTCAAGTGCGAGACAAGTCAGTGGCGGGCGTGAAGGCGGAGATCCAGGTGGCAAACAAGCGCGCCGATCTTACTCTGGACTCGCAAGTCGCCGAGGCTTCCGTGCGCGCCCGAGCCCGCGTCAACCTGGTTGGTGATTATGACGCCGACGCGGCCATCGATACAGCGGCCATTCCCCTTGATGTGTTGCTCGCCAGCTACGCCGCGGGGGTGCCGGAAGGCTTTCGAGGGCAGACCGAACTTCACGCTACTTTGAAAGGGCCATTGAAAGACAAGACCCGGCTGGAAGCTCATCTCACCATACCCACGCTGAATGCGAGCTATCAGTCGTTGCAGATTGGCATTGCCGGCCCCATTCGGGCTGACTACGCGCGTTCAGTTGTCACCGTGCAGCCCTGTGAGTTTCGCGGAACAGGCACATCTGTTCGTATGCAAGGTAGTATTCCTATCACAGGTAGCGGCGCTCCGAATTTCACAGCAAAGGGATCAATTGATGCGCGTGTGGCTCGCATGGTCTCCCCGGATATCAGGAGTTCAGGAATCGTGAACCTCGACATTCGCACATCTGAATCCAACGGAAAGCCACAATTGCAAGGACAGATCCAGTTGCAAAACTTGGTGTTGGCGACAGAATCGGCGCCGCTCGGGGTCAGCAACTTGAATGGAACTTTGGACGTTGGCCCGGAGCGGGTGCAGATTTCCTCCATGACAGGAGAACTCGGTGGCGGACGGGTTTCCGCCGGCGGGTCGATCACTTACCGGCCCAGCCTGCAATTCAATGTTGCCTTGCAAGGAGATTCCGTCCGGCTGCGTTATCCCGAGGGTCTTAGAACTGTCCTCGATAGCAATCTCGACCTCACCGGGACCATGCAGGCCTCCACTCTAAAGGGGCGAGTTTTGATTGACGGACTTTCATTCACCTCCGAATTTGATCTTGCCAGCTTCGGAGATCAGTTCAGCGGGAACACGGCGGTGCCCGCTCAGCCCGGATTCGCCGATACCGTCAGCTTGCAAGTGGCCGTGCAGTCCAAGGACAACTTAAGTGCTACGAGCTCTCAAGTCAGCCTCGAAGGGAGCGCCAACCTTAACGTAACGGGAACGCTCGCTAATCCCGTGATCACTGGAAGGACGGACCTTACTTCTGGTGAACTTTTTTACCGCAATGTTCGTTATGAGTTGCAACGAGGCGTCATTACCTTTGAGGATCCAACCCGCACTCGTCCCGTGATGAATGTCGCCGTGACCACCACGGTGGAGCAATACAACCTCACTCTGAGTCTGCGGGGGCCATTCGAAAAGCTAACGACTGCATATACATCCGATCCTCCGCTGGCCACTGCCGACATCATCAACTTGATCGCGCGTGGCAAGACCACGGCGGAATCTGCTGCCTCCAGCCAGAGCACCGACTCGATGATTGCCTCGCAGGCGGCTAGTCGAGTCAGTGGTGGCATTCAAAAACTCGCAGGAATCTCGAATCTGACAATTGACCCTACGCTAGGGGGAAATAATCAGAACCCGTCGGCGAGGGTGGCGATTCAGCAGCGGGTCACAAAGAACTTTCTATTCACGTTCTCAACGGATGTTTCTCAGCCAGGAAATGAGGTTGTCCAAGGAAACTATCAGATCAACAAGCGGTGGTCTGTCAGTGTGGCACGAGACCAGGCGGGTGGGGTTTCAATAAATGGGCGTTTCCACACGAAGTTCTGAGTTGTCGGAATGCAATGAATCGATCCGAGCGCCCTTCTCCTCATGCATGGGCCGTGAGACTGACGCAAGCTTTCGCAATCGCCCAATCTTCCTGAGCACGGATCACAAGCACCTTCACATCCGAGTCAGTAGTCGAGAGTTCCTCGTCCTCAGACGAAGCCGCGTTTTTCTTGGCGTCAAGTTGAATTCCCAGAAATGCCAGCCCCTCACAAGTTGCACTGCGTATCTCAGGAGCATGCTCCCCAATCCCCGCCGTGAAAACCAGAACGTTCAGGCCCTTAAGTGAAGCCGCCATAGCTGCAATACCCTGCTGGAGCCGATGGACGAACATGTCGAACGCCAGCTTTGCACGCTGATTGCCTTGCCGGATGGCCGCTTGGATCTCACGCATATCGCTGGATACGCCTGAGATCCCCAGCAAGCCGGATTTCTTATTGAGCATTTCGTCCAGCTGTGTTCCTGTGAAAGATTCCTCGCGCATCAGATAAGTGAGAATGCCGGGATCGACCGATCCGGAGCGAGTACCCATCATCAGGCCATCAAGAGGAGTGAATCCCATGGTCGTGTCAACGCTGCGTCCCGCAGCAATAGCCGCCAGCGAACAGCCATTTCCCAGATGACAGCTCACAATCTTCAGCGATCCTAAATCGAGGCCTAGTAATTGCGCCGCCCGATGAACACAGTATTGATGATTGATGCCATGAAATCCGTAGCGCCGGATCCCCCGCTCCAGCCATTCATAGGGTCCCGGGTACGTGCATGCGGTCGGAGTCAGTGTGCGATGAAAGCCTGTATCAAATACCGCCACCTGTTGGACCGTCCCGATCAGGCGCTCAATGGTCTCAATCCCTTCGAGTTCGGCCCGGTTATGCAGCGGCGCAAAAGCAGCCACGCTGGCAATTACACGCTTCACTTCCGGCGTCACTATCGTGGCTTCGTTGAGTCTGTGGCCTCCATGCACAATGCGATGGCCCACCACATCAATGGACGCGGCGCTTTGCAGGACACCATCCCTTCCGACCCAAAGACTCTGCAGCATGTGCTCGATTGCGCTGCGCCGATCGGTGGAAGAGACAGATTCTTCACGCGAGGTTCCCCGGGAAGTTCTGATCCGCAACATGGCGGAATTCTCGGACCATTCGATCTCTGCCTTCCAAGCCGGCTCAGGAGCCTCCGACGGCAGTGTCTTCGCGATCTGGTAGAGCGCACTCTTCTGACTGCTCGATCCGGAATTCAGGACCAGGACATTCATTAATAGGTCCAGGTCCAGTCGCGTATTTCCGGCATATCCTCGCCATATTCACGCACATACTGCTTGTGTTCGACCAGTTGGTTGCGCAGGAATTGCTTGAAGTGTCCACCAACACGTTGCAGGCGTGGGACGCGATCCACTACGTCCCCAGCCAGGCTGAACCGGTCCAGATTGTTGAGGACAGTCATATCAAACGGCGTGGTCGTTGTCCCTTCTTCCTTATATCCACGCACGTGCAGATTGCCATGATTGCGGCGTCGATAGGTCAGCCGGTGAATCAGCCAGGGATAGCCGTGGTAGGCAAAGATCACAGGTTGATCCACCGTGAACAGAGAGTCGAAATCCTTGTCAGAAAGTCCGTGGGGATGCTCGGTGTTCGGTTGAATTGTCATCAGGTCCACCACGTTCACGACTCGGATCTTGATGTCTGGAAAATTCTTTCGCAGAAGATCCACGGCTGCGAGCGTCTCCAGCGTTGGAATGTCTCCTGCACAGGCCATCACCACATCGGGCTCCGATCCCTGATCACTGCTGGCCCAGTCCCATATCCCGATGCCATTCGTGCAGTGGTCAATCGCGGATTTCATATCGAGGTACTGCAGAGCCGGCTGCTTTCCTGCCACGATGACGTTCACGTAATGCCGGCTGCGCAAGCAATGGTCTGTCACTGAAAGGAGGCAATTCGCATCCGGCGGAAGGTAGACACGGACTACGTCCGCCTTCTTGTTCATTACGTGGTCGATAAAGCCGGGATCCTGATGACTGAAACCGTTGTGATCCTGGCGCCACACGTGCGAGGTCAGCAGGTAGTTCAGGGATGCAATGGGACGCCGCCACTCGATCTCCCTGGTCACCTTGAGCCATTTCGCATGCTGGTTGAACATCGAGTCGACGATGTGGATAAAAGCCTCGTAACAGGAAAAGAATCCATGGCGTCCAGTGAGAAGATAGCCTTCGAGCCATCCTTGGCACATGTGCTCGCTAAGCATTTCCACGACCCGTCCGTCATGACTCAAATGTTCGTCGATCTTGAGAATCTCTTCCATCCATTCTTTATCGCTGACCTGGTACAAGGCTTCGAGGCGGTTCGAAGCAGTCTCATCCGGCCCAAAAACCCGGAAATTCTTGCTGGCAAGATTCTGCTTCATCACATCGCGCAGAAAGACTCCCATCACACGCGTTGCTTCAGCCAGCTGTGTTCCGGGCCTTTTTACGTCGACGGCATACTCGCGAAAGTCGGGCATAACTAGATCGCGAAGCAGAAGGCCTCCATTCGCATGTGGGTTCGCTCCCATGCGCCGGTCGCCTCGTGGTGCAAGTTCCGCCAACTCGGGGATAAGTTTGCCTTGCTCATCGAAGAGTTCTTCGGCCTTGTAGCTCTTCATCCAGTCTTCCAAAACCCTGATGTGCTCAGGCTTCTGTTGTAAGTCCGCCACCGGCACCTGGTGTGCGCGCCAAGTTCCCTCCACTGGCTTTCCGTCAACCGACTTGGGACCGGTCCAACCTTTGGGGCTGCGCAGAACGATCATCGGCCAGGCAGGAACGCCGCGCACCCCATGGCGGCGCGCATCGCCTTGTATTTCATGAACCTCTTCCACAATGCGATCAAGCGTGCCCGCCATCAACTGGTGCATCGCCATCGGCTCGTCCCCTTCCACGAAGTACGGTTTCCAGCCCAGGCCGCTGAAAACCTGCGAGAGCTGGTCGTCTCCCATGCGACCGAAAACCGTCGGGTTCGCGATCTTGTAGCCATTGAGGTGGAGTATCGGAAGGACGACCCCATCATTCAGGGGATTCAAGAACTTGTTGACGTGCCAGCTTGTGGCCAACGGCCCGGTCTCGGCTTCGCCGTCGCCCACCACACAGCAGGCCAGCAGGCCCGGATTGTCGAACGCGGCACCAGAGGCATGCGAGAGCGCGTAACCCAACTCCCCTCCTTCGTGAATCGAGCCCGGAGTCTCAGGCGCGGCATGGCTGGGAATTCCGCCGGGGAACGAGAATTGCTTGAATAGTCGCTCCATGCCCTCTTCGTTCTGCGCGATCGCCGGATAGAGTTCGGAATACGAGCCTTCCAGATAAGTGTTCGCCACCATGCCTGGCCCGCCATGCCCTGGACCGCAAATGTAGATGGCGTTGAGGTCATACTTCTTAATGATGCGATTCATATGGACATAAATGAAGTTCAGACCCGGCGTAGTTCCCCAGTGCCCCAGTAACCTCGGTTTAATGTGCTCGAGTCTGAGGCGCTCGCGAAGCAAAGCGTTCTTGTAGAGATAGATCTGCCCGACAGAAAGATAATTTGCGGCCCGCCAGTACGCATGCATCTTGCGCAATTCTTCGGCCGTCAATGGCCCTGTGGACGCTGACTCGATTGGAAGAGGACGGGATTGCAACGTGCTCATAATGAACTCCTGGGCTGGTGTCAGGCCGAAGGCGAAGCTGCCTGAGTGTTGTTCAATGGACTCAGCTTTGTGTTATCAACGTGCGATGCAGTGAAGCAAACTTCCGTTGGACCGGAGGCTTCTGCGGTCGCCATTCCACTCATGTACCCGAATCCCTGTATGAAGGCGTCGGATAATGGCCACCGTCTCATGATATCCCTCGAGCGAGATCTGCGGTGTTTCAGCCAAGCAAATATTTTGTGACCGTTGGCCCGAAGACGGCTCCAACCTTCGGCCCAAAGGAAAGCACATCTAACGCGAATGCTTCCCCTCTCCACGCAGCTGTTGTGGCTATTCATTCTGGCCATCCCCGTTGCATGTATTGCCTGGACCGTGACCCACGAAGACGTTCTCCGGGAGCCCCGAGAATACTGCACCTTTGGGTTGTTGATTTTCTTCGCCCGCGTGGACGTTTCTATTACGTGTCTCTGGCCGCGTACGTAATGATCAGCGCAATCATGGTGAGCTACAGCCGCGCCCGTGCCGAGTCGCTGGTCGGAACTTGCCGTGTCGGATTCATGGAGCGCCTGGAGCGATTGGTGCTGGTCATTATCGGAGCTCTGTTCAACGTGATGGCGCCAGTCCTTTGGGTAATCGCCGTTCTTTCGACAATCACCGTCAT
>Ga0075424_100000485_pt1 | contig 31060 bp, 31 predicted proteins | sample SoiMethybrSBSTD3_FD_75301 | JGI IMG/M metagenome (GOLD analysis project Ga0075424, IMG submission 75301) | Bulk soil microbial communities from a Populus tree surrounding site in Tennessee, USA - Soil MetaG P. TD hybrid SBSTD3 | ecosystem: Environmental > Terrestrial > Soil > Tree plantation... | reverse complement strand
CGGTCGCTCGTGCCGTATGTGACCGGTGGGCTTGGCGGCGTGACGCTCTGTCCATGTGCGGATGCGAAGACGTTGGGAATCGACACGTACAAGACGTTCCTGACGAGCAACATGGGCGCCGGGTTGAAATGGTTCTCGACCAACCACGTCGGCTTCCGCGGTGACTATCGCTTCTTCATCGTGAAGAAGAACGAGGCGGCACCGCTGTTCTTCGGCAACGAAACGCGATACGGGCATCGCGTGCAGGGCGGAATGGTCTTCACGTTCTGACGTAGCGGCGGGTCTTTAGACCCGCCGCTCACAACTCTGGCCGCGGTCGAGGAGGTGGCGAAGGATCTGGGTATAACACGCCGCCTCCCGATTGTGGTGTACACGCCGTGGTGGTCGTCCCGCTGTTGCTGGCGTTTGGTGTCATGGCTCCCAGTTGCGCCGCACTGACACCCGGACGTGTGAACGCATCGGCGGACACTCCTGCCCGAGGAAGCTGCGACACATTCACGCCAGATCCTGTTGACGCAGGGCCGCTCGTGGCTCCGGACGATCGACCGCCGGTGCATAACGTTGACGACGGCGTGCCGTTCACCGCCGGCGGCGGTGCGGCGTTGATGGACGACGGCGTGCCGGGCGGTGTCGAGAGTGTCGAGCTCGGGGCTGGAACCGGTTTCGGCAAGGGGAGAAGCTGGTCTGGAGTCAGCACGCTTGGGGTGCGCGTCGCCGGTGTTGAAGTGCTGGGCTGCGGCGCACTGTCTTGCGCGATTACGGCTGTGGCTGTGCACGAAATCACGACGCCGTACATGAAAAGAGCCGCGTTTTTCATGACCAAACTACGCTCCGTGAGAAATGCGTGGGATATCGCTGGTCAGGTGCAACACAGGGACCAGACCTGGGACGGCTGTGGCACCGAGCTCGGCAACCCACGATATACTGGCGCTCCGCCGGAAGAGCGGCGGCGAAACGACTTGACGGCCTCGGCCGTAATTCTCTGCATCGCGCCTGTGTTTGGGTTTTTGGAGGTCACGACATGAAACGCATTGTTCTTACATTGGGCGCGCTGGCCCTTTCGACCAGCGTGTTCGCGCAGACGCCGGCGGATCTCGAAACGGCGCTGACCCCTGCGCCCGCCAACCTGAAGGACGGCGCGACGGTCATCAAGTGGAAGCCGGACTACACCTACGACACGGTGCGGAAGGGCACGAACACCCTCGTGTGCTTCGATCGTTCGGGGCAGCCGGGGCAGCAGCCGTTCGCGGCCGAGTGCACGAGCCTCGCGAACCTGCCGCGCGTCGCGCAGAACCTGAAGTTCGAAGCCCAGCCCGATCGCGGGAAAGCGGCGCTGGCGGCGGCGGAAAAGGACGGATCGCGCATCAAGCCGGAATACGGCTCGGTGTGGTACCACGTGATGGGCAAGGACAAGGACACCATCCGCCGCCACACGACGATCGCGGTTCCTGGTGCAACAACGCAGTCGACCGGGATTCCCGACAACGGCAAGCAGGGTGGAGTGTGGATCATGGAAGCGGGCACATCGACCGCGCATCTGATGATTCCGGGATTCTGATCACGGTGACGGCGGGTCTGAAGACCCGCCGCTACGTACGCCTCGTAGAGGCGGGTCTTTAGACCCGCCTCTTCGCGAATCTCGATGAAATATCTTCTCACCCTCGGACTCCTTCTCGCGCTGTCTGCCGCGCCTGCCAAGCAGACGTTCACCGGCGTCATCACCGACGACAGGTGCGCCAAGGGCGATCACTCTGGCATGCGCATGGGCGCCAACGACGCCGAGTGTACGAAAGCGTGCGTCGCGCTCCACGGTGCGGCCTACGTCCTCTACAACGGTAAGAGCACCTACATCCTCAGCGATCAGAAGCTGCCTGAGAAATTCGCCGGCCAGAAAGTCACGGTGACCGGCGCTCTCGACGCGAAGACGAATACCATTCGCGTCGAATCGATCGCGTCCGCCAAGAAGTAGTTATCGATCGGTCGGCGGCAGGTGGGCCTTCCACCAGTCGCGTGCCTGCACGTCTGTCCACTCTCCGTGGATGGCGTCGAGGCGGTGAAGCAGATCGCGCGCGGACCGTGGACGCTGCTCGCGATCCTTGGCCAGGCACGACATCACCAGCGCCTCGAGGTCGGGCGGGATCGGCAGCTCGGTTCGCGACGATGGTGGTTGGGGTGCGCTGTTCGCGTGGGCGAGCAGCACCTGCATTGCCGTGTCGGCGGTGAACACCAGCTCGCCGGTCAACAGCCAATACGCCACGCAACCGGTCGCGTAAATGTCGGCGCGGCCGTCGACATCGCCGCCCAGCGCCTGCTCGGGCGCGATGAATGCGGGCGTGCCCTGAATGATGTTGGCCATCGTGATCATCGTCTGCGCCTCGGTGGACGATTCATGCACCGCTTTCGCGATGCCGAAGTCGAGCACTTTGACGAAGTCGTGGTCCTCGCCGTAGCGGCACAGGAAGATGTTGGCCGGCTTGATGTCGCGGTGCACGAGCCCGCACGATTCGGCTTCCGACAGGGAATGGCACATCTGTCGAAGGATGTAGATCACGCGGTCGGCCCGCAAAGGCCCGAAGCGCTTGACGATCGATTCCGCGTCGAGGCCGTCGAGCAGCTCCATCACGTAGTAGAACGACCCTTCGTCGGTGACGCCGAAGTCGAAGAGCGTGACGGTGTGCGGCGAACGCAGCCTGGCGATCACCTGCGCCTCGCGCTCGAACCGCCGCCGGGCATCGTCTGAAATGCCGGCGCCGTTGCCCGAAGACCGAATCAGCTTGATCGCCGCGGGGCGCGCGAGCAGACGATGGCTCGCTCTCCACACCTCGCCCATGCCGCCCTCGCCGAGTCGATCCTCGAGGCGATAGCTGCCCAGCTCGCGCGCACGTGTGACTTCCGCTCCCAGGTTGAAGACGATTCGCGCGCCGACGTATGCCATCACGACGACGAGCAGGTACGGGAAGCCGAACATGAAGAAGACCATCGTCCAGTTGTGTTCGTCCACCGGTGGGAACGCCCACCACGACAGCAGCACCATCGTGGGTACCGCGGTGACTGACGCAAGCGCGGAGAACACGGCGTAGCGCGGAACTGTCGGCACCACCACGTTGAAAAGAAGCATCCACACCGCAACCCACGACAGGCCGACCCAGGTGTGGCTGAGATTCAGCCCAGTGGGCTGCAGAAACTCGGCCGCCGCTATGCCGTAGCTGCTCGCCACCTCAAACACCAGTGCGAGGACGGTCACCACGGCCGGTCGCACCTGTGTCAGGCGGATAGCCAGCGCCACCGACACCGCGACGACGATGGAGATGACTCCCGGCGCCCAGTTCAGCGGATGTTGAACGAGCCTCGCGCGCTCCACCTCGAAGAGCAGGTTGGGGAAGAAGGCGGCCATGAAGAACGTGAAGGCATACAGCCACGCGAGATTCTGCAAGCGCGTGGTGACACGATTCAGCAGATCGGGCGGCAGTCCAGTCGTCGCGCGATCGGCGATCGATGTCGCGCGTTGTTTGGGGGCGAAGACTGTCTGCCCGTGGCGAGCGGCCTCGCCCCTTTGAACAGCCGGGCCCATCAATCCGGCGTCCAGATACGAGACGCGTTGCGGGCGGCGAGCCCCAGCATCACCTGGTTGAGACGACGCACGAACGCCGCCGGATCGTCGAGCTGACCGCCCTCGGCGAGCGTCGCCTGATCGAACAGGATGTGACTCCAGTCTGCGAATCGGCTGTCGTCCCGCTCCTCGGCCAGCCGCTGCACGATCGGGTGCTGCGGGTTGATCTCGAGCACCGGCCGCGACGAGGGGACTGGCTGTCCCGCGGCCTTCAGCATCCGCTCGAGATGCGTGCTCATCGCGTGCTCGTCGGCCACCAGGCAGGCGGGCGAGTCGGTGAGACGGTGGGTGATGCGCACGTCACTCGCGCGATCCGTCAATACGGCCTTCAGGCGATCGATCAGTGCAGCATGTTCGCCGGGCTGCGTGTCCTTCTCCTGATCCGTGGCCGCATCTCCACCCAGCTTGCTCACGTCGAGGCCGCCCTTGGCGACCGACCGAAGGGGCTTGCCGTCGAAGTCGGTGAGCATCGATACCATCCACTCGTCGACGGGATCGGACATCAGCAGCACCTCGACACCACGCTTGCGGAAGATCTCGAGATGTGGACTGTGGCGCGCGGTGGAAGGACTGTCGGCGGCGATGAAGTAGATCGCGTCCTGTCCGTCCTTCATCCGCGCCACGTAGTCGGCCAGCGACACGGTCTGATCGTCAGAGTCGGCATGCGTGGACGCGAATCGCAGCAGTGTGGCCACGCGCTCTCGGTTGGCCGTGTCTTCGCCGACGCCTTCCTTGAGGACTCGACCGAATTCCTTCCAGAACGTCGCGTACTTGTCCTGATGATGCTCGGCCAGATCCTCGAGCAGTGACAGCACGCGCTTGATCGACGCGGCGCGAATGGTCTGCACGTCGCGCGACTGCTGCAGGATCTCGCGCGACACGTTGAGCGGCAGATCGTTCGAGTCGATCACCCCGCGGACGAACCGCAGATACGCGGGCATGAGCTGCTCGGCATCGTCCATGATGAAGACGCGCCGCACGTAGAGCTTGATGCCGTGCCGGTGCGTGCGATCCCAGATGTCGAACGGCGCGCGCGGCGGGATGAAGAACAGCTGCGTGAACTCCTGACGACCCTCAACCTTGGCGTGCGTGTAGGCGAGCGGCGGCTCGAAATCGTGCGCCACGTGCTTGTAGCACTCGTGGTACTGCTCCTCAGTGATCTCCGACTTGGGTCGTGCCCATAATGCCGACGCCTGGTTGATCTGTTCGTCTTCGTCGGTGAGCGCGTTGGCGCGTGTGGTCGAGTCCCATCGCTCTTTCTTCATCAGGATGGGCACGGTGATGTGATCGGAGTACTTGCGGAGAATGTCGCGCAACGCGGTGCCAGAGAGCAGCTCGTCCTCGCCCGCGCGTAGGTGCAGCACGACATCCGTACCGCGCGTCTCCTTGTGGACCGTCTCAACGGTGTACTCGCCTTCACCGCTGCTTTCCCAGCGAACGCCATGCTCGGCGGTCAGGCCGCCGCGCCTCGACGTGAGCGTTACGCGATCGGCGACGATGAAAGCCGAGTAGAAGCCGACGCCGAATTGGCCGATGAGATGCGCACCCTTGGCCTGATCGTCGGCGAGCTGCGACAGGAACTCACGAGTGCCCGACTTGGCGATGGTGCCGATCTGCTCGATGACCTCCTGGCGCGTCATGCCGATGCCGTTGTCGGAGACGGTGATGGTGCGGGCCGCGGCATCGTAGCTGACGCGGATCTTGGGATCGTGATCGCTCTCGAAGAGCGCCGCGTCGCGCATCGCCTCGAAGCGCAGCTTGTCGGCCGCGTCGGAGGCGTTCGACACCAGCTCGCGCAGGAAGATCTCTTTGTTCCCGTAAAGGGAATGGACCATCAGGTGGAGGAGCTCTGTGACCTCCGCCTGAAAGCCGAGGGTCTCTCGGGGATTCGTCTCGGTGGTGCTCATAGGTATACCTATTTAGCACCTCCCGTCTTTCCAACCAACCTGGTGCGGGCATCAGCGTTGGGCCACTGAGGGGGCAGAGGACGCGGAGTTTCAACACGGGGGCCACAGGGATCACAGAGGAGCGTCGCGGTGGGCGCCGGCCTCCGGCCGGCTATGGATCGAGAGGAGAGCACCAAAACGAACGCCACCGCAATTCAGGGCGCTCGTTTTCGTACTCTCCTCTCGATCCATCCCGCGCGGAGCGCGGGCCACCCGCGACGCTCTCTGTGTGCTCTGTGATCCCTGTGTTGAAACCCTGTGTGCTCCTCCCCCTCCGTGCTCCTTCCGCCGCTAATTCGTTGCTTTACGAACGTAGATGTTGCCGTTGAATGAGCGGAACTCGAACTCGGGGCCGCCCCCGTTCACGGAGCCCTGAATCGCCTGGTTGACGTCGATGTGGATGCGGCCATCGGGGCCTCGCAGGCTCGGCGACGCTGTCGATGCCGCTGGGCGCGTCTGCAGGTCGAAGCCGCTGAAGATCTCGCCGTGATCGCTGCGCAGTTTGAAGTTGGCCTTGAGCGCCGGCGGGAGGGTCACGTCGACGACCCCGTTGAAGGTCGTGAACGCCATCGCCCTGTCGGGTGCAACTCGCGTCATCACGACCTTCAGCGAGCCGTTGTGCGCGTTGGCGACGACGGAACCGCTGACGTTGGTCAGGGTGATCGATTCGTTCATGTTGTCGACTTCGATGTCGCCGTCGACGTTCTCGACGACGATCGGCCCTGCATTCAGTGTCGTGAGTTTCAGATTGGACCGCGAGGGCATGTCGATCGTGAAGTCGACGCCGCGGTTGTTCCCCCCCGACGACAACACGATCTGATTGTTGTTTTCCTCGATGGTGAAGCCGCCGGGCTGGGTGAGCCGCTGCAGCCCCGTGGTATCGCCGTCGCTGCGTCCGCGGCCAGAAGCGCGCCCACGTCCGAGCACGACGATGCCGCCGCCGTCGATGTACACCTGTCCTCGGCCGCGCCGCTCCAGAGGCCGGGCCTCGATCAAGACGTCCTTGCGATTGCTGCCGCGGATCGTCACGCCTCCCCATATCAGATCGATTTTGAGCGTCGCCGGCCGCGACGGCTCGCTGAGCGGAACCGTGATCTGTTGTTTGGTTTCCGCCGCGCTCTGCGCCGCCGCCGATGGCGTGTTCTGTCGGGCTTCGGCCACGCTCATCGCACACGCACACAACGTCGACAACGACACCACCGACAACACAACTCGCATCACACTCATGACATCCCTCTCAGCTCTCAGCGCGCGAATCGGATCACGCGCACGCTTCCGTTGAACGTGTCGAACGTCAGCTCTGGTCCGCCGCGCCCGGCGCGGACGAGCGTGAACCCGTTCGATCGATAGACGAACCCGCCATCACGCCGCTCCGGCACGGCGATCGGCTGGGGCAATGGCTGCACGTCGAAGTCGGTGAACAGGCCGCCATTGAAAGTCTTCATCTTCAGGTCGGCGCCAAGGTCGGGGGGGAAGCCGACGATGACATCGCCATTGGTGGTCTCGAAGCGCGACGCCTCGCGCGGCTGCTCGGCAAATGCCGCGACGATCGGGCCGTTGACGGTATGTGCCGTGCCGCTGCCTCGCATGTTGGGCATCGTGATCCGTCCGTTGACGTTGGTCAGCTCGAACCTGCCGCTCGTGCCCTCGATCAGCACCTCGCGGCCGTCGATCGTGCACAGGCGCAGCTGCGTGTCGCGCGGAACCTGGATCGCGAAGTCATAGGTCACGACATATCGCGTCCGGCGCCACGTCCCGTTTCCCCGCGGCGATTCTTCGCCGCAGATCTCGCCGTCCTTCTCGCGCACGATCGCCTCGATGCGCGGCTCGGCATCGACGATGTCGAGCACGACCTCGTCGTCGGCGGCATCGAGATCGTCATCGGTCGCCGCCCGAACGACACGCTGGACGTCGAGCTGCACGTCGGTGCGATCGGCTCCAATCACGCGAATCGAGCCGTGAATCGCCCGAACGTCCAGCACGTGCTGACCAGAGCCGCCGAAGTGCAGCGTGCGCGAGATCGTGCTGTCGTCGCGCACGTGAAAGTCGCGGACCCCGCGCGGCTCGTCGCTCGCGCTCAGCCCAGCCATCGACGCGAGCACAATGAGGATCTTTCGCATCGCGTTCACCCAATCTGCTGCAGTCCCTGACGGGCCCGGGCGCGGACGGCGGCATCCAGCATGTCGTCCATCGACAGCCGGCGCAGCGTATCGGCCGCTTCGCGGCCGTTCTTCTCGACGATGAAGTCGATGAGGGCGATCTGGACGAGCGGCGAGGTCTGGCGCGGCAGCGCATCGATCACGCCGCGGCGGACGACGTCGCGCGTCGACATTGGTTTGAGCGCATCGATCGTGGCGAGACGCACGTTTACGTTCGGGTCGTGCATCAACGTATCGAGCAGCGCCACCGTGACCTGGCTGTCTGGCTGTTCGATCTGGTTCGTGAAGCTCACGCCTTTGAGACGCTCGCTCGCCGACGTCTGCTGGAGCAACGACAGCGTGACCATCTGCCGCATCTCCCGCAGTTCGTCACGCAGCATTGTCAGCTGGGCATCGGGCGTCGTGGCCGGCGCCGGCGCTGTTTGCCGTCCAATCGCGATGCCGATGATGATGGCTGCGGCGGCCGCGGCGAACTGCAGTGCGTAGGCGCTGACCCGCGAGAACCGCCGCGTCACGATGTAGGGGCCGCCTTCAGGCGGCCCACTTATCAACCCGCCTTGAAACCCGTCGAGCGACGCGGCAAATCGCGCCCGCATGCGGGTGGAATCGGGTGTGTGCGGACCAATCGTGCCCAGCATCTGCCACGTGTCTTGAAGGCCCTCGGCTTCGGCGGCGCATGCCGGGCACCCGCGCAGGTGGTCCGCGACCTGCTCTGCGACATCGGGCAGCAGCGACCCGGCTAGATGATCTGCAAGGTGCGGGTGGATTTCTTCACATCGCATGATGGGTTCCCGTCGGATAACGTGAGAAAGATGTCGCGCAGCTCCTTGAGCGCGCGATGAATGCGCACCTTGATCGCTCCGGTTTCGATGCCGAGCAGTTCAGCGATCTGCTGATGCGACATGCCGCGAAAGCGCGTGAGCACGATCAGCTCGCGCTTGTCCTCGCGCAGCTCCAGCAGCGCCCGTTTCAACCGCGCCTGATCCCGATCGGCCTCGAGCCGTCGCATCGGGTTCAGCCCGGGCTCCGGCCGCGACAGCGCTTCGACGCCCAACGGCTCGAGCGGCTCACGCGTGCGGAAGTAATCGGCCCGCGCGTTGCGCGCGATCCGGTACAGCCATGTCTCGAAACTGCCGCCGTCCCGGTAGGTCACGCGGTACTTCAGGATGCGGAGGAAGATGTCCTGCACGAGGTCCTCGGCCGCACTCCGGTTGCCGGTCATCCAGGTGAGGAAGTCGAACAACGCGGCGTGGTGCCGCTCGAAGAGGAGTCCCAGCTTGGCCAGGTCTCCGTCGCGGACTGCCATCATGAGGGCCTCGTCGGTCACGGTCAGCACCTGTGAAAACTGCGAGGACGCGGAAAGGTTACAGAGGGATATACACTACCGGGCAGAAGAGGACTCAATATGGCGAAACGGCGCGTCTTCTCTGCAATGGTGGCAGCGGCGTGGGCAGTTCTCCTCGCTGGATCGTCGGTATCGGCCCACCACTCGTTTGCGGCTGAGTGGGACGCCACCAAGTGCCGCGACTTCACCGGAACCCTCCGAAAGCTGGATTGGCAGAATCCACATCCGTACTTCTATGTGGATGTGAAGGACGAGAAAGGCAAGGTCGAGAATTGGTCGTTCCAGGCCTATTCGCCGGTGACGCTGCGCCGAAACGGCACCGATCGCCAGGTGTTTCTCGACAACATCAACAAGGAAGTCTGGATCCGCGGATGCTTGTCCAAGACCGGCAAGACGAATGCGGCCGCGGCGGGAACCTTGAAGTTCGCCGACGGTGTGCTTCGTCAAGTCGGACAGATTCAGGATTAGGTCGATGCGCAGAGTGATTGTTGCCGCAGTCGCATCGTTATTGTGCGCGGCGTCCGCGTCGATCGCGGTGCGCGCACAGACCTCATCGGCCGCGCCAAATCAGAAGCCGAAGTACGAGATCACGGTGATACCGCCTGGAGGGCCAGCGCCTCGGCTGCCCGACGGCCATCCCGACTTCAGCGGGCACTGGTTTCCCAACGGCGCGGGCCAGGGCGTGTCAGGGCGTTACGGCGTCGATCCCGCAGCGATTCGGCAGTTCGATCCGAAGGTGACGCCGGAAGAACGTCCGGCGTTTCAACAGTGGGCGCTCGAGAAGATCAAATCAATGACGCCCACCGAGCTCGAGCTCTCGAAATCGTCGGTGAACTGCATGCCGCGAGGCGTTCCGGCGATCTGGCTGCAGAACCCGTACACGACGTACATCCTCCACAAGCCTGGCGTGATGGCGCAGATGTACGAAGTGCTGAACAACTGGCGTCTCATTCACCTCGATGGCCGGCCGCTGCCGAAGGACCCGGAGCCGTTCTTCCACGGCAATAGCGCCGCACGGTGGGACGGCGATACGCTCATCGTCGACTCGATTGGGTACGACGAGCGCACCTACATTCAGCCCAACGGATGGTTCCACAGCGACCAGCTGCACGTCACCGAGCGCTACACGCGACCGTCGATGAACTATCTGATCGTCGAGATCACGGTGAACGATCCAAAGGTGCTGCAGAAGCCGTGGAAGTCGGCGCCGCGCCGATGGACGCTCGGCAACGGCGAGATTTACGAGTTCTATTGCACGAACAACAAGGAGCTCGAGGAGCTCGAGAAACTGCGGCAGCAGGAGCTGAAGGGTAAATAGATAAACTACTGTGGCAACAGTCGCTCCGGCCACTCGAAGGGCGTCGACGAGAAGAACAGCTCGGGCTCTCGTCGCGCCGCGAGCACGAGATCCGACGGCTCCTTTGCTCGCGTGACCAGCGACTCACCGGCCGTGAGACGCGCTTCCACCACGTGCTTGGGCAGCGGCCTTGAGAAGAAGAAGCCCTGCGCGTGCGTGCACCCGAGTCGTTCCAGTTCTCGCGCTTCGCCTTCGTTCTCGATGCCTTCCGCCACCACGCTCGTGTTGAGCGTTCGCGCCAGCGCCAGGATGCTCTCGACGGTCGCCGGCCGATCGGGAACGAGCAGACTTTTCACGAACGAGCGATCGATCTTCAACGCGTCCACTGGCAGACGATGCAGGTGGCTGAGCGACGAGTAGCCGGTACCGAAATCGTCGAGATAGATCTTGACGCCGAAATCGCGCAGCTCGCGCAGCACTTCCGCGGCGACATGCGGACTGTCCATCAACGCCGTCTCGGTCACTTCGACGCGCATGTCGCTCGGCTTGATGCCCGATCGCTGCACCACCTGCTCGACGATACGCATGAAGTTCTGCTGCATCAACTGCCGGCTCGAGACGTTGATCGTGATCCAATTGAGTCCGCTATGGGGGAAGCGGCGCTGCCAGTCGGCAAAGGTATGGCAGGCCTCCTCCATGATCCATGAGCCGAGTGCCTCGATGAGGCCCAACTCCTCGGCGATCGGAATGAACGTCGCCGGCGAGATCGCTTCGCCGTTGCGCGTCCACCGCACCAGCGACTCGAAGCCGACGCACGTGGCTGTGGCGAGCGAGACAATCGGCTGATAATGCACCTCGAAGTCGTTGCTGCTGACCGCGTGGCGCAGATCGTTCTCGAGGCCGAGTCGATCGCGCGTGCGCGCGTGCATGTCGGCGTCGAACAGCTCGTGCCGCGCCTTGCCGCGCTGCTTGGCGTGATACATCGCCGTGTCGGCGTCGCGCATGATCTCTTCGGGGTTGGTGTACTCGGCGAGGCCAGGGGCGATGCCGATGCTGGCCGACGTGAACACTTCGCGGCCGCCGATCGAGAACGGGGCGCTCAACGACTCCTGGATCCGGAAGGCGATGACGTTGGCCTGCTGCTCGTCGCCGAGGCCATTGAGGAGAATCGAGAACTCGTCGCCGCCGAGGCGTGCGAGCGCATCGGACGGACGCAGACACGACTCGAGCCGGCGCGACACGGCAATGAGCAGTTCATCGCCAACCAGGTGGCCGAGGCTGTCGTTCACCACCTTGAATCGATCGAGGTCGAGATACAGCACGGCGAAGCGATCGCTGCGCTTGCGCTTGAACTCTTCGAGACGGCGGCCGACCCCTTCGACGAACACGTTGCGGTTGCTGAGCCCGGTCAGTGGGTCGCGGAAGCCGGCGCTGCGCAGCTGCTCCTGCTCCTTCGCGCGTTCGGTCGTATCGGTCAGCGAGCCGGCAATGCGGGGCCGATCGGTGCCGCGCACGGCGACGCCGCAGCACAGGAAACGGCGATAGGTGCCGTCGGCATGCCGGATGCGGTGCTCGAGCTGAAAGTAGTCGCTCTTTCCCGACACGTGGGCCTCGAGCGCTTCGCGCAGCGCGACGATGTCTTCATCGTGAACGCGGTTGATCCACTCCTCGGGACGAATGATCGCAGCGGACTCGCGCATGCCGAGCAGTGCCCGCCATCGGGTCGAGACGTAGAACTCCTGGCTGCGAAGGTCCCATTCCCACAGACCGTCGTTGGCCCCTTCGGCGGCGAGCGCGAGCCGTTCTTCGTGGCGCTTCAGCGCCTGCTCGTCACGCAGCCGCTCGCTGACATCCTGCCAGAGGAGCGTGGCGCCTTCGGCGACGGGCAGCACCGTCACATTCAGGACCCGTGGACCGTTGGATGATGTCAGGCCGATGTGCGAGAGCGTTCGCGACGAACGCTGGGTCACCGCATCGCTGAGCGCACGCGGCAGCTCCGTCGCGCGAAGGGCTGGCAGCGTCTCGAAGAGACTGTGGCCAATGGCCTGGCTCCGCGGACACCCGGTCATGCGTTCGAGTGCGGGATCCCAGCTGATGATGACGCCGTCGCGGTTGAGGAGCGCGAGGCCGTGGTCCAGCGAATCGATCACCTCGTGTCGGCGCCGATCCTCATCGAGCCGCCGTGTGTAGTCGATGTACGCGATGCCGGCCAAGACGATCGGAACGGCCATCACCGGCAACGCGGTCCACACACGCTGATCGATCAACTCCACCAGCACAACGGAGACGCTGGCGCCGATCACGTAGTGCGGACAGGCCGTGAAGATCGCGGTCCAGGACTGCTCACGCCGATCCTCTCCCGTCATCATCGGCACGAGCACGTCGGCGGCGATGCGCTTCGCGACGCAATAGGCAAGGATCGCCGCAGCGATGGGGATCGCTCCCCACGGCCAGTTGAAGTCGCCGATCGTGCCTCCGAGTACGCGATAGGCGATGCCGGCACTCTGCAGGGCCACGATCGCCGTCGCGCCGCCAGTCATGATGCGGCGCATCGGGTTGGCCGACTGCGGATCGACGAGCCCGCGCGTAGCTGCGCCAGCCGCGGCGACGACCATCGCCACGTAAGGGCCAACGAGCAGCAACCCGGCAAAGTCGACGACGAAGAACGGCGGCATCAACGCACCGTCCTCCGCGCTGGCCTGCCGCGCCGTGAGCGCCGACACGGCGATTGCGGCGAGGATCAGCCCCGACAGTAAAAGTACAAGGTCCACCAACTGGGGCCAGAGCAAAGCCAGGACCAGTTTTCTTCCCTCGCATATCTGGCCAGTCCAGGGCAGGTGAGGGCAGATTCGTACGGGTTACGCTGTCGCCGAATGTCCCATGTCGGCACAGCCGTTCACGAAAGCGCAAGCGGCATGAGGGTTGGAATTCGAAGAATACTGAGGCGGTACGGGCTGTTCCCCTATTTCCTCGCGAAGCGGTAGTTGCCCGAGACGTGCTTCACGAACAGGCCGCCGGCGCCGCCGTCGATGAAGCCGACGCCGAGTCCATAGAGTCCCGCGAACTCGGTGTTCGACGTCGCAATCAACGTCACCATGCCGCGGCCGTCCATGTCGGCCACGAGCTTGCCGCCGGCCACGGTGATCTGCACCACGCGCGCGGCGTTTCGCCACAGCGGCGGCTGCTCGACGTACGTGCCGACGTAGCGCGCGAGGATGGCGGGGTCGACCTGTACTTCGCCTTTGCGTTCATCGGAGGCTTTTCCGACCCAATGCTCGACGCCGTGCGGGCTTTCGTTGCACACCCACTCGATCATTTCGGTGTCGGGCGCGAGCTCGGCGCGCACCGCAACCGTCCACGGCTTCGCGTACGTGCCGGGATCGGTGAACGTCATCTCGACATCGAGCGTGCCGACCGTGCGGCGTCGATAGCGTTCGGTCGTGCGCAGCTGGTCGGTGTGAGGGTGGCCATCGTGATCGAGCCACGTGCGATCGTTGAAGCCGTTGCTCTCGACAACCAGCGTGTCGCTTTCCCAATGGCCGACCGAGTATCCCATCCAGTTCGGGTTCGGTGAGGATTCGAGCCGTCTGCCGTCGAGAAAGATCTGGCGATAGGTGAGATCGGGGTTGAGGATCAGAATGAGACCGGGGGTCTGCACGATCTTCATCATCTCGGCGCCGGTGCTGTCGGCCGCAGTGGTGTAGCCCGGTCCCAGCGGAAGACACCGCACGTTCATGTAGTCCTTGCCGAGATCCTCGCGGCGCGCGTCGACGAGGGCCCGCGCCCACGGTTGAATGTCGTCGCGTTTCAAGTCGGCGGCGATGTTGCGCGAGTACTTCGGCGAGATCTTCGTCCACAGCCCTGACAGATCGGGTTTGCCGTCGGCGGTGCGTGGCGCCGGCGCGGTCAGGTCGGGCTTACCATCAGCCGTGCGCGGGATTCCCGTCGTCGGTTGGGTCAGCCACTGAGCCGCGACGGGCACAGAGAGAACCGCCGTGACGACGGCGATCGCGAAGGGACGCCTTGCCACGGCAATAAACTACTTCCCGGATTTCAAGTTGTCTACTTCACTTTTCCACTTTTCCACTTTTCCACTTCTTCCACTTGGTCCGCGTATGATGTGCACCTTGCGAAACGCTGAGGAGGCGACATGCCGAATCGAAGGGACTTCATACGCGCCACTGGAGCAACGGCCGCACTGCTCGCGGGCGGCTATGGCTTGGACGCCGCATCAGCCCTCCTTCAAGTAGGGGCGCAGCCGGGCAAACGCCGCGAGGCGTCGATCAACGGCAAGCGCATCCGTACGGTGGATGTGCACGCGCACTGCTTCCCGCAGGAAATCGGCGATCTGGTCAAGGACACGCCGCTCGCTGCGGCGGCGAAAGGGAACCTGACGCCCATGCTCGCGCTCGGCCCGCAGCGGCTGGTCGACATGGACGCGCAAGGCATCGACTACCAGGTGATCAACATCAACGCCTGGGGCTACAACGCCGATCGCCCGCTGGCGCGCGATCTCATCGCACTGCAGAACGAGAAGATCTCGCAGTGGTGTGCGAAGCATCCCGATCGATTCGTGGGGATGGCGTCGCTGGCACTGCAGTATCCCGATCTCGCCGCTGAACAGTTGGAGCAGGCGGTGAAGAAACTCGGTTTGCGCGGCGCAGCGATCGGCGGCAGCGTCGAGGGGCAGGAGTTGTCGGATCGGAAGTTCGATCCGTTCTGGGCGAAGGCGGAGGAGCTCGGCGTGCTGCTGTTCATGCATCCGCAGCCGGCGCCGGGCACGACTCAGAATCCGCGCCTGCAGGGCAAGGGCCTGTTGAACAACACCATCGGCAACCCGCTCGAGACGACGGTGTTTCTGTCGCATTTGATCTTCGAGGGCACGCTCGATCGCTTTCCGGGTCTGAAGATCTGCGCGGCGCACGCCGGCGGATACCTCGCGTCCTACTCCGGGCGGTCAGATGCCCTCTGCGGCCGCGCCGGCGGCAGCGGCGCCGACTGCAAAGCGCTGAAGAAGAAGCCGAGCGAGTACTTCCGCAAGGAGCTCTTCGTCGACACGATGATCTTTCACGAAGAAGGATTGCGGCATCTGGTGGCGGAGGCCGGCGTCGGTCAGATCATGTACGGCACCGACTATCCGTTCGACTGGCCCGTGGGCATCGACTTCGTACTGAACGCGAAGAACGTGAGCAACGCCGACAAGGAAGCGATGCTCGGCGGCACGGCGAGCAAGCTGCTCAAAATCGGTACGTAGAGGCCGCCTTCAGGCGGCCTTCAGGCGGCCTGGCGCGGGCCGCCTGAGCCTGGCTTTTATCGTCCGACGACCCAGTAGTCTCCTGCGGGCGAGGTCATCTTCCGTAGGCCGAATCGCTGCGCCGGCGGACTCCCATCGCGGAGCAGCGCGTGGATATCGGTCAGCAGCTCGCGAGCTTCGGCGACGTAGCCGTGACCGAGCAGCGTCAGGTCCAGATTCGAGACGTTGATCGTGTCGATGCCGGGCACGACGAGCACTGGCGGTGATAGCCCCGCACGCGGAAAGTCGTGCAGCCAGTGTGAGGCTTCCACCGCGCGATCCTTCGAACAGACATACATCGTCGTCCGCCGGGCCACGCGCTGATAGGCGACGCTCAGACGCCTGAACGTATCCTGGTCGACGTCGGCCGCGGCGAGGATGATCTGATCGAACGGCGTCTGCGTGCGCCTGGCGGCGGCAGTGGCAATGCGATCGATCGCGCGCAGCACCCCTCGATTGCCCATGCTGTGGGCGATGATGTGGACGCGGCGGGCACCGCTGCGTTCAGCCATGTGCGTGAGGAAGTCTGAGATGAACCCCTCGCTCGCCTCGATGGTGGCTTCATCGGCAGGATAGCCCTGCAGCGTTCCCTTCGATGGCCAGCTGTAAAACGCCATCACGCCCGCCACGCCGAGATCGAATCCGAGCTGCGCGGTGCGCAGCGCCGCATCGTGAAACGACACGTTGTAGCCGTGGACGAACACCACCGCATCGCGTTCGTCCCCTTGACGCGCACGCAGTGCGGCGGCGATGGCGTCCCAATACGCCGCCTCGGCGAACGTCGTGAGCTTGAGCAGCTTCAATCGATCGTCTGTGCGCGTGATCAACCGCTTCCACCATGACGAACCGATCGATCCGATGGTGTGAGATTCGGGGATCGCGACGCGGCACCAGCCGTAGTGCACCGTCTCGCTGCGATCCGACGAGAAGCCGGTGAGCGATCGACGCTCGTACACCGGATCTCGGTTCGTACCGAACCACACCGTGTATCGACCCTTCTCGGCGCGTGGCGCCGCGTCTGTCGCGCGCGTCGATCTCCATGCGCCGTCACCGAAGCGTCCTCGCGGAGCCGACGCCGGCGGCGGCATCGATGCAGGCGCTCGTGCCTGCGTATCCGACGGGCGTGCAGATGCGGGTGGAGGTGTCGAGGGGGGCGGTGCCGCGCGTCGCGGCGGCCGGCCTGCCTCGGCAGCGACTGGTGCGGAGCCTCCCACCAGGACCGTGCTGCCGGGGCCGATCATCGTCACTTGATGCGAGGCCGTGCCCGCGCCGGACAAGGTTCCTCTATCGGTCACGTGCTGCGATGTGCCGCGCTGTGTGATTCGCGTTTCGAGCTGGTAGGGCGCGAGCGGCGGACCGCTGATGACGTAAAGGATTTCAATCGTTGCCGGAAGTGGCGGTTGCAAGGTGTGCTGCGTAGGGCGACCGGGCTGAAACTCGAACGCCGTGCCGACGTTCGTGCGTCCCGACACCGTGACACCCTCGGGTGCCTCGCAGGAATGCAAGACGTCGATCGGATCGGACGTGCTGTCGAACGAGAGAAACTGCCGTGGCAAGGGCGGCCCACTCCTCTAGCCAGAAACGATTCTAGGCCCGAGGCCGAACAAGCAGGGCCGCCTACAGGCGGCCCTGCATGCTATCCGCCGACGCGCGAACGCGACGCGGTCACATGGCGAATCGGCTCGCTGCTCGCCTGCAGCGGCCATTCCGCCCCGGTTGTTGGCACCTTCTGCTCCACGTGCACGTGCGCGAAGTGCCCGGGCACCTTCCACAACACGCGATACCCGGCGCGGCGGAACACGTCCGACAGCTCGTCCGGATTCGACGTGTGGAAGTCGAGCGCTTCGCCGTCGTAGTGAGCGGAGCCCCGACTGTGGATATGATCGTTGCCCGACACGACGGTCACCTCGGCGCCGGTGCGCGTCGCCCAGATGTCGGCGAGATCAAAGATTCGCAGTGCGTCGCGGCTGGTCAGGTGCACCGGCACCCGCAGCCCGTGAATCACTGCTTTGTGGCTAAAGGGGGCAGCGTGTACCCCTGCGACGCGAGCAGACCGCGCACGCCGTCGAGCGCCTTGCCTTGCTGTTCGACCGCGGTGGCCAGACGCGCGTTCGCCGCGAGCAGAGCATCGGTCGTGCGGCGATGCTCGGCGATCAGGAACGTGACGACGCCGCCCGCGAGGAGCCAAGGCAGAATCGTGGTCTTGAATTCAGTCCAAATGTGCATACGTTCCTCCCACTACTCCGCGCGTGGGGCCGCGCGCAGATCGCGAGCCGACATACAGTTTTGGTCGCTAAACCCGGCGAATTGGCCAGGCCGGGATGAGTTATGCGAAAAGCGCGCCCTCATACGGTCGAGGTCGGGCGCATGCAGTGAGGTGAATTGATGGCATCTTACGGGACACCAATCACAACCGAGCTCGCCAAAACGGTAGCCGCCGCGGCATTGGCGGAAGCGCGTGCCAACGGCTGGACGATGGCGGCGGCGATCGTCGATCCGGCGGGCATCCTCGTGTACTTCGAGAAGATCGACGACACGCAGTACGCCAGTTCGCGCATCGCGATCGACAAGGCGCGCTCGGCGGCGATGTTCAAGCGGCCAACGAAAACGTTTCAGGATTCAATCGAGAAGGGCGGCGTCTACCTGCGCGTGATGGGCCTGCGCGGCGCCAGCTTCGTCGAAGGCGGCGTCCCGATTGTCGTCAACGACAAGATCATCGGCGGACTTGGCGTGTCGGGCGGCATGTCGGAGCAGGACGGTCAGTGCTGCAAGGCCGCATTGGAGGCGATCAAATGATCCCGCACCTCGCCGCGGACCTGGCAGTGACGCTGTCAGACGATCGGCCCGGCATGCTGGCCAAGGCGATCGGGTCGGTGAGCGCGGCCGGCATCAACATCGATGGCTACACCGAGATGAACGGCGTCGTCCACGTGCTGACGACCGATCTGACGGGGGCGCGGAAGTGTCTGAACGACGCGGGCTTTCGCATCGTGCAGCAACAGCAGGTGGCGCTGGTGCCGGTGGCTGACGAACCGGGCGCCGCGGCGAAGGTGTTTCAGCGCATCGCCGAAGCGCACATCAACGTGCGCTACACCTACCTCGCCTCACGAAATCGCCTGGTGATCGCCTCGGATAATCCACAGGCAATTATTGAGGCGCTTGCGAGATAAGTGGAAAAAGTGGAAGAAGTGTTTCCACTTCTTCCACTTGTTCTAGCTTCAGCTAGAACCTGATTCCCATCGCCATACGGAACAAACGTCCGCCGTTGGTGCCAGGAATCGGCTGCGGGAACTGGTTGTCGTTCGTTGCCTGACCGAAGCGCGCGCCCTTGACGTACTGGGTGGGGAGTCCGTTCGAGTCAACCGGGCTGCCAGGACTGGTATCCGGAGTGATCGTGGTGTCCCACGCAGTCAGCTTGGTGTTATTCAACACGTTGAACACCTCAAACTTGATCCACGGCTTGGTGGTTCGCCACACCGGGATCGAGTAGGTCGCCGCCAAGTCGAGCAGGCCGTAGCCCTTGAAGTCTTCCGAGCCCCGCTCGTCGAAGAAGAGCGTGGCGGATGTGTTCGCGTTGATGTCGTTGGTCGGGTAGCCCGGGTTGCGTGCAAGCATCAACGGTGAGATCCGGACGCCTGCCGCCGAGAGGCTGTACACCTGCCCCGAGTTGACGCGCCATATTGGCGACACGTCCACTCCTCCGAAGCGACCCATCTGGCGTGAGTAAGTGCCGTACAGTCGCAGCTTGTGCCGCTGATAGTCGGCGAGGCGGCCCATCGGTATGTACCGATCGATAGCGGATCCGTAGACTTCGGGGAAGTCGCCGAGCAGCGACACATTGCCAGGCTGGTTCGCGGCCTCCGCGTTCGAGTTGCCCTCATTCTTCAGTTGCAGCGTGTAGGTCGCTCCCCACGAGATGTCCGTTCGCAGGCGGTAGCCGTGCTGGAAAAGCAGCTGTTGGAAGTCGCGCTTGATGCCGTCGTCGTTGGCGTAGATCACACGCGTCAGCAGCCCTGGTCCTGGACTGACGTTCACGATTCCATTGGCGAGATTTATCTCGTCCTCAAGGAAGCCGCTCCAGGTGCGCCACGAGTAGACAGCCTTCGCGTACCCTTTTTGTCCAATCTCGCGGCCCAGGCCGAGGGTGAATTCCTTGACGAGGGGCGACGAGGTGCCTTCTGCGAATGACTTGTTCTTCGTGGGAAATGAACCGCTGATGACCGTGCTGTAGTTCGCAACGTCGAAGCCGGGCGCGAAGTCCTTGCCCTGGCCATCCGGGCCGGTGTACCCGTAGATGATGTTGCTAGGCGTACCGACGTCGGTACTCGCGCCAAACTGGCGTTCGCTGTACTTGCCTGAATAGTGTCCATACGTCGCCTGTAGGACCGTGGCGCTCTTGCTGTCGAGATCAATCGCCAGGCCCAGGCGGGGCACGATGCGGTTCGTATCCACCGCAATGATGTCGCCGGTGGCCTTGTTCCGCACCGCTTCGAACCGTGTTCCCAGGTCAAGCGTGACGCGCGGTCCGACCACCCACTTGTCTTGCACGTAGAACGACGAGGTGTTGATGTCGAGCGTCGCGCCGATCGTTGGGATCCAATTTTCGATACGCGAGGTGCCCGCCCGGAACACCGGAATCGGTACGCCCTGTGCGTCGACGACTGGTTTGCCTTGTGCGTCGACGAGGTAGTCACTCCGGAAAACGTAGCCCGTCGCGGTCTGCGAGTTCCCGCCTGTGCGGGTCGTGCGGTAGTACTCGAAGCCCGCCTTCAGGTCGTGGGTGCCGATGCTCTTGGTGGAGACTGTTTCCGACACACTCGCGCTCACCTGATGGTTGTTTCGTTCCTCGGGATCGAGCGCACTGAAGTAGGGCGCGTTGTAGTGCAACGTGGCTGGAACGCCGGGCAAGACTCCGCGAGTGAGGAACGGTGAGTCCTTGATCGCCGTGCTCGTGCCGCCGAGGTTTTCGAACTTGAACTTCTTTTCCGAGTACTGAACGCTGGCGAAGTAGCGGTTCCCCAGCACGCCGTTGTAGTTTGTAACGAACAAGCTGTTGGGCAAGTGCCCGTTGACCAACACCGAGGGATCCAACGAGTTCGAATTCAGGCTGAAACGGTTGTTCTGCTGCGTGGGGTTGCTCGTGTAATCGCCGGAGATGGTGTGCCCGCTCGCAGGCGATCCCGTGAATTTCAGCTCGCCGCGCTTGTTGATGTCGTGGCGCGTGGCCGCCGCGCCTGTTTGGACGAACGTTAACGGCATGTCGGAGCTCTCGTGACGACCGGCGCTGAAGAACCAGAGCCGATCCCTGATCAGCGGACCGCCGAACGTGGCTTCGGACGTCTTGCTCAGGATGTCCGAATGGGTGATGTTGTTCGAGATCTCGCGGGGCGTCCGCGTAATCCACGTCGGGTTGGAGAAGTTCTCGCGGAAGCTGCCGCTGAACGTGTTGCCGCCGCTTTTGGTGACCATGTTGATCACACCGCCGGAGAATCGGCCCCATTCGGCAGAGATGCCGCCGACGAGCACATTCGTCTCCTGAATCGCGTCCTCGATGAAGAGGTTGTGCGGGCTGCCGAACAGGTTGTCGTTGATGTCAACGCCGTTCAGCATGAACACGCTGTCGAAGGCCGTGGCGCCGCCGATCGTGACCTGCCCCGCATTGGGAGTGACGTTCGTCAGACCGGGGGCGAACTCCGCGATTTGCGCCGGCGTACGTCCAATCGGCAGCGCGTCGAGATCGGCCTTCTTGAACGACTGGCTCGTCGTCGTGCTGACGAGAGGCGAAGGAGTTTCAGCCGTCACTGTGACCGTCTCGGTCCGAGCCGCGAGCTTCATCATCGCGTTGACTTCGGCGGTGCCGCCGACCGTGAGGGCGATGTTCTCCGACTTCGCGGGTTCGAATTGCGAAAGCTCGAAGTCGAGCCGGTACGTGCCCGTCGGAAGCCCCTTGAGGATGAACACGCCGTTGACGTCGGTGACCGCCGTGCGCTTGCCCTGAAGTGCCGGTGACGAGGCCGTGACCGTCACACCTGGCAGCGGCAGCTGATCGCTCGACTGCACGATGCCGGTGACGATGCCCGTTTGCACGCCCTGAGCTGATACGAGCGAGCTGGAGGCCGACACTGCCAGCGCCAATCCAGCTGTCCAGAGAAGGGACTTGAGAGATGTCCAGAACATTCCTCGCTCCTTTGTGGCTGCCCGCGTTTGACCGGCAAGTATACGCCGGTCGTCCCTAAAGAGGCGCCGAATGTCACCGGAAAGTGGCCGTTCGTCCCGGACAGATATGTCATTGCGCGCCCGGGAACCGGGCATGTCTGTAGCCCAGTTCCGAGGACTCGAGGGCCTGTCGTGAGGTGTGGCGATCGGCTAAGCCGAGGGGCGGTCTTCGAGTGATGGCGTGGAGCGACCGGCGCGCAGTCGGCTCACCACGATGCACGTCACGCCGGCCATGATGGCGACATCGGCGACGTTGAACACGCCCGTCCGGAGGCGACCGATTCCCACGTTCATGAAATCGATCACACTGCCGCGAACGAGACGGTCGATCCAGTTCGATGCTCCGCCGGCGAGCACGAGAGACGCACCGCTGAGCAGCCACACATCCCGCCGCGCGCGCATGGCGGCGAGGGCCATCAACACGAGCACGACACCGGCAACCGTGGTGAACAGCCGGGTGCGCCAGGGTTCCGGCAGATTCGCGCCCAGGCTGAGGAAGCCGCCGGTGTTCTCGGCGTATTCAAGCCGAATCGTGTCCGCCAGGTAGGTGTGCACCTCGCCGCGCGCGAGCGCCTCGGACGCGAGGTGCTTTGTCACGCGGTCGCAGCCGATGGTCGCTATGACCGCAACGAGCAACGTCACTCGAACCGCGGTTCGCTGAATCATGTTCATCTACACGCTTCTTCGTAGGGGCCGCCTTTAGGCGGCTCCCCGTCAATCGGTGAAGACGGTCAGCTTGCGGAACTGAATCAACCACTTGCCATTGCGCTTCACGAGTCGATCCTCGGAGCGGCCCATCGCGGCGGCGATCATCCGGCCGTCCTTGTCGCGACGCACGGTCTGCCAGTACGACTGGTGCAGGGCCTCACCTGGTTTCGGGAACGTGATGCGCACGTTGCTGATGACGTGATACAGATTCGACGTCGGTACCCCCTTCGCCTTGTTCTCGTCGCGCCGCTGGATGAGGCCCGTGACGATCTTGCGGATCTCGTCGTGTCCTCTGCTGATGCTGCCGTTCGAGTCGATGACGGCATCGTCGGTGAACACGGCGACGTAGCCGTCGGCATCGAGCGAGTCCACCGTCCACACATACCGCGCCATCACGTCCTCGACGGCGATGCGGTCTTCGTAGGTGCCGAGATTCACTTGCGCGGTGGCGACCGCGGGCGCGATGAGTACCGCGATCAAGGCAGCGTGATGCAGTCGCATGACTGGTCTCTCCGATCGGCTCATGATCGCATTGGCCGCACAGCAAACGCGACGAACGCGCCCGCGAGCACAGCCAGCACAGCGCCGAGCCGAATCAGCGCGGTTCCTTGTGTTGCCTCCCAGTCGAGAACCGCTCGCGCGCGGTCTACTCCGAAGATGGGGGTTGCCAGTCCTGCCACGAGCACGATGGCTCCAAGCGTCCGAAGGGTCTTGGGCACGCGAGAGACCGGCGCGACCAACATCAACACGATGCCGATGCCGACTCGAAGAGCGCCGACGGCCAAGAGTCCGTTAGGCGTGACCACATAGCTCCTAACCGAGAGCAGAGCCTCGGGCATGAAGATGCCGATCACGCCGACGCACATGATGAAAACCGCGACGAGCAATGCGAGAGGTCTCATATGTTGTCCGCTCTGCCAAACACTTTCAGGCACCTTTGTTCTTGTCGTCCCAGACCTTCGGCTCCCAGAGTTCGACCTTGTTCTCGTCTGGGTCCATGATCCACGCAAACGTGCCGTTCTCGTGCGATTCGGGTCCCTGGATGACTTCCACACCGCCAGCACGCAGCTGCTCCAGCAGCTCGCCGAGGTTGTCGACCCGGTAGTTGATCATGAACGAAGATGTGCTTGGGCTGAACCACTGGCTGTCGTTCTTCGCGACATGCCACACAGTCAGGCCTCGATCCTCGGCTTGGTCGTTCGGCCATCTGAGAATCGCGCCGCCAAAGTCTTCCAGCGCCATGCCCAAGTGCTTCTGATACCACGCTGCCAGTGCAGCGTTGTCGCCTTTGCTCTTGAAGAAGACGCCACCGACGCCGGTAATCTTCGCCATATCCTCCTACCTATCTCGCCGCCTGACGCGTTGCCGTTGCCGTTCACCTGCGGCACGCGCGAGTCACGATATCATCGAGCGATGCTGGCTCCGATCGCTGGCTACGCAGCCTTCTCCCACATTCGACGAACGCGAATCAGAACACTGGTTTCGAACTCCAGTTCATAGAGATCTGGGAATGAGAGTTCGCGCCAGAACTCATACCCAAACGTCGGGTCGAATCCGTTGAGAATCAGCGCCAGCAGATTCCCGTGGGTTGCGACAACCAGATGTTGCCCCGCGTGACGCGCGATGCATTGTCGCACCGCCGCAAGCCCGCGAGCCTGCGCCATGGCGTTGGATTCACCACCAGCCGCGGCGTCCGTGGGAACGCGCCACGCCTCCCGAACGACTCTGTCGAAATCATCCACGGGAACCACCGGCAGTTGCCGTTCCCGCAGGTCAGGCACGACGTCGACGCGGATGCCAAGACGCTGCGCGAGCGACTCCACCGTCTCGATCGATCGCTGTGCAGGGCTGGAATAGATTGCCGCAATCGGTTTCCCCGATAGGAGCCCCGAGATGGTCTGCGCCGCCGCGCGTCCGGATGCAGAAAGCGGTCGCGTCTCATCAGGTTGCCACACCGCGTGTGCATGACGAACGAGATAGAGCATCGTGGTCGCCATGTTGGGGAGGGCCGCCACTCCATGGACGAGGACAGCCTATTGAAATTGACTGCGTGTGACGGTCCCGAGGAGCTTACAGTTGCCAGTATCAATCGTGCGAATGGTGCCGTCAGCCGCCTCGAATGTTAACGCAATCCCGCCTGAGCGTAATGTTCCCCAGTCTTTGGAAACCATGCACGGACGACCCGGTTGGGCACGAACGATAACCGGTGCAATTAGTTGGCTGTAGACAAGTGCACCGACGGTAGCGGCAAACAAACCTGAGAGAATCTCTTTACGCATTTTCCCCTCCTATAAAACGGTTCCACCGAGCGCGAAGGCACGCCCGAGCAGGGCCTGCGCCGTCAGGTGCAGCCCCGGTTAGCGCAATCGGCCGGAGAACGAAGCCTCCTGCCCGTAATGAATCATTTCGGATAGCGGCGAATCCAGACGAACGTGGCGATTACCGCACTCGACGGCGCGATGATGGCAATTGCCAGCCAATCGAAGCCGCGATGGGCTGTATAGCCCATACCTTGAAGAACGAACATGACAAAAAAGGCGACGAACAGTTTCAGCGCCCGGAATGATCGCATCACGCTATCGCCGAACTAGTATTCACCAGACCGCCTGACAGTCGTCCGCAGTGATCGGCGGTGCCCGCGATCCAGGCTCAAGCCCCATCTTGTTTGACGGGCGAGCGTAAACAACACCTCACCGGGTGAAGCCGGAATCACGCGCGAGCGTGGAGAAATACTGGAGACTGCCGGAGACCGATCCGGAAACGCGTTCAGCTGGAGACAGTGAATTGGGGTGGGTGACGGGGGTCGAACCCGCGACTTCCTGAGCCACAGTCAGGCGCTCTGCCACTGAGCTACACCCACCATCCGGGTGGTGGTCCGGGGTCCGGCTGAAGCCGGACACTACGTACGAGGCGCGCCCGTAACCAACGGGGCAACATCGAAGTTTAGCACGGTAGTCTTGACCGCCGGAGCCTTGGCGAAGGCGGTAGGATCCATCCTTCGCGCGCTGCCGCTCGTCTATTGTCAACACGATATGCAACTTACCGAACGCAACGAATGGAAGTTCTTCGCGGTGCTGCCGCGAGCTGACGGTCTTCTGGCCGCCGCATGGTGGATCGTCCTGGTGCTGCGCGGAGTGCTTCCGGCCGTGTTTGCCGTCGCGATGGGTGTGCTCGTCGGCGCCGTGCAACAAGGGCAGGGTCTCGTCACACCGTTGGCGCTGGTGGGCGGTGTGTTCGTGCTGCTGCAGCTGCTCGTTCCGCTGCACACGGCGATCGGCGCCAATCTGGGTGATCGGACGGCGGCCTGGCTCTACGACCGTCTCACCGAAGCGTGCGTTCGTCCGCCCGGGATCGGGCACCTGGAAGATCCAAAGCTCACCGGCGATCTCACCGTCGCGCGCGATTTCGATCTCGGGATGACCGGTCCGCCGCTCAACGTGTCGGTGGACTTCATCGCGAGTGGTCTGGTCGAGATGATCGGCGGCCTCGCGTGCACCGTCGTGCTGTTCGCCTTCGCGTGGTGGGCGCCGCTCGTGCTCGCCGGTGCGTGGGTGGCCACGCACTGGCTGCTGCGCGAGAGCGGGGTCTGGCGCGATCGCAACACCGACCAGGTTCGCGCCGCCCAGCGCGACGCCGACTACGCCTTCCGCCTCGCGGTCGATCCGGCACCCTCGAAAGAGCTTCGCGTGTTCGGTCTTGCGGCCTGGACGATCGATCGCTTTACCACCCGCCGCACGCTGCTGCACGCGTTGCAGTACGAGGCCACGCGGCTGCGCGAACGGCCACTCGCCTGGAGTCTGCTGATCGTGCTCGCCGCCAATGTCGCGGTGTTCTGGGCGCTGGCCAGCGCTGCCGCCGATGGCTCGTTGACGCTCGCACGCGCGGTGATCTTTGCGCAGAGCGCCGTTGGCGTCTCGATGATCGCGTTCGGCGGCTTGAACTGGGCACTCGATGGCGGTGCCGCGCCGGTGGCTGCGGTGCTGCGTCTCGAATCGGCGATGGCGTCCGTGGGCGCGCTGCCCGCTGGCGATCGATTGGCGGCAAAGATGCCGGCGCGTGAGATTCGCTTTCGCGATGTCACGTTTGCCTATCCGGGAGGGCAGCCGGTGCTCGAGCATCTCGATCTCACCATTCCGGCAGGATCGTCGCTCGCGATCGTCGGGCAGAACGGCGCCGGCAAGACCACCCTCGCCAAGCTGTTATGCCGGCTGTACGACCCCCAGAGTGGCGCGATCGACATCGACGGCGTCAACCTGCGCGATCTCGACCTGGAGTCGTGGCGCTCGCGCGTGACCGCGGTCTTCCAGGACTTCACGCGATTCGAGCTGCCGCTGCGCGACAACGTCGCACCCGCGGGCGCACCGGACGAGGCCGTTCGTCATGCCTTGACGGCCGCCGGCGCAACCAAGCTCGCGCGTCTCGACACCGTGCTCGCCCGCGGCTACGACGACGGCACTGATCTGTCGGGAGGGCAGTGGCAGCGCGTCGCGCTGGCGCGCGCATTGTGCGCGGTGGAGATGGGGGCGGGCCTGGTTCTCCTCGACGAGCCCACCGCGCAGCTCGACGTACGCGGCGAGGGCGAGATCTTCGAGCGCATCCTCGGCGCAACGCGGCACTGCACGACGATTCTGATCTCGCACCGCTTCTCGACGGTGCGACAGGCCGATCGCATCTGCGTGCTCGAGCACGGACGTGTGATCGAGCTTGGCACACACGACGAGCTGATCGAGAAGGGCGGCCGGTATCGCACGATGTTCGATCTCCAGGCGCAGCGCTTCAACGCCACCGAAGACGAGGAAGGAGCGGTGTATGACGTCCTTGGCTGACGCCGCCACGCGCGTGCCGGATACGCGATTCGATCGGCTGCCGCCGATGCTGTCGTCGATGTGGCGGCTGTGCAAGTTGGGATACCGCCACGAGCCGCGGCTGATGCTGTGGGCCTTTGTCCTGTCGCAGCTCGCGGTGCTGCCCGACGCGCTCATGGCCGTCTGGCTGATGCTGCTCGGCAAGGGCGTGCTCGAGCATCGCTCGGGCCTCGTGCTCGCGTCGGCGATTGGTCTCGGTGTCTCCGCCGCTGCGACCTGGTTCTTGCGCACGGTGAGCACGCGCGTGCAGCGCCGCTTCCGCGACAAGGTCACCATTGCGCTCGAATCACACGTCGCACGGTTGCAGGCCACGGTGGGAACGATCGCCCACCACGAGCGTCCGGATTACCTCGATCGGCTCTCGATGCTGCGCGATCAGGTGTTCGTGCTCGATCACATGTACATGTCGCTGTTCTCCACGCTCGGCTGGATACTCCGACTCGTGGTAACGGTCGCGCTGCTGGTCTCGATCCATCCTGCGCTCATCCTGCTCGCGGTATGCGCGCTGCCGACGGTGATCACGTCGGCGTGGCGCCCGGGCGTCGAGCGCGCGATCTTCGAAAAGGCCGCACAGCCGAACCGTCTTGCCCGTCACCTCTTCACGGTTGCGACGACGGCGCCGCCAGGCAAAGAAGTGCGTGTCACCGGCATTGGGCCGTCGCTCGTCACCCAGCGTCGTCAGGCATGGGAGTTCGGGTTCAAGCCGATTGCGGCCGTTCGGTGGCGGTCGGCGATGTGGCACACGTTGGCGTGGGCGTTCTTTGGCGCCGCGTACGTCGGTGCAATTGTCTTCGTGTCCTCAGGTCTCGGCGCGCCGGCGGGCAGCGTCCTGTTAGTGCTCGCCGCGGGCGCACGGCTCTCCGCGTACATCGGTGCCACGGTCAGCGAGATTGGATTCCTTCGCGGGTTCTGGGCCGACGGTTCGCGTCGGCTCGCCTGGCTCGAAGACTACGCGGCTTCGTTTGTCGCCGCGGCGGATCTACCGGTGCCTTCCGTTCTTCGACGCGGCATCAGGCTCGACCACGTGTCGTTTGCTTACCCAGGGACGACGCGACTCGTGCTGGACGACGTGACGCTGTCGCTGGAACCGAATTCAGTAGTTGCGATCGTCGGCGAGAACGGCGCCGGCAAGTCGACGCTCGTGAAGGTGCTCGCGAAGATGTACGAACCGTCATCGGGCGCGATCTTCGTCGACGATCAGCCGCTGGCGCGCATGCGGGCCGATGAATGGCGTGAGCGTCTGGCCGGGGCGTTTCAGGATTTCTTCCGCTTCGAATTCCGCGCGCAGCAAACCGTGGGCCTCGGCGACGTGCCTCGCGTCGACGATACGCCCGCAGTGGTCGCCGCCATCGGCCGTGCCGGCGCCGATGACGTCGTGACGCGGTTGACGGCCGGTCTCCAGACACAGCTTGGACCGACGTGGCCCGGCGGAGTCGATGTGTCGTTCGGTCAATGGCAGAAGCTGGCGCTGGCGCGTGGCTTCATGCGCGATGGTCCGCTGCTGCTGGTGCTCGACGAACCGACCGCGGCGCTCGACGCCGAGACCGAACACGCGCTCTTCGAGCGCTACGCCAGCGCGGCACAGGGCACGAGCGGCGACGGCCGCGTCACCATCCTCGTGTCGCATCGCTTCTCCACGGTACGCATGGCCGATCGCATCATCGTCATGGATGGCGCCAAGGTCGTGGAAATGGGCACGCACGACGAGCTGATCGCGAAGAAGGGACAGTACTCGGAGCTGTACGGGATACAGGCGGCGGCGTATCGATAGAGCGGTTCAGGAGTTCGCCATCGCAGATGGTAGACTAATGGTATGAGAACTACCATCGACAGGGCGGGGCGAGTGGTCATCCCGGCTGCGATTCGAGAGCGCGCCGGAATGACCGCCGGGGCCGAGCTCGAGATCATCGAGGACGACACAGGCATTCGCCTGGAGCGTGTTGCGGCTGGGCCGCGCCTGGTGCGAGTCGGGCGTCGATTGGTGGCGCGACCGACGGCATCGCCAGAATCGCGGCCGTCTGTCGACGTCGCCGCGCTTGTCGAAGAAGAGCGGAGCCGGTGGCCGTAGGCGTCTTTCTCGACACCAGCGTGCTTCTCGCGGGGCTGATCGATTTCGGCCCCCAGAGCGCCCCGGCGCAAACGCTGCTGTCCGCCGTCGCCGAGAAGCGAGTCACCGCCGTTGCGACGGCATGGCACTGCTGTCTCGAATTCTTCTCGGTGGCCACACGCCTTCCTCCCGAATACCGGATTGGGCCGTCCGATGCAGCCACGCTGGTCGAGCAGGAAGTGTTTGCACGCATGACCGTTCACGATCTGCCTGCCAATGAACGGCTCGCGCTGTTGAGTGCGGCATCGCGTGACGCGATTGCCGGCGGGCGCATCTACGATGCGCACATCGCGGAGATCGCACGGGCTGTGAGCGCCGCGGTCGTCGTGACGGACAACAGGCGTCACTTCCTGTCCGCACTTCGCTACGACATGCGCGTCGAGACGCCGGCGGAGTATCTATCGAGTCTGAAGGGGCGTCGATCCTGACGGTTGTGGTGCCGGCTCGACATACTCAACCGACGTTGAGTGACAAACGAGCGCATCCGCCGAGATCGCTGAGTTCCAACAGCACGAACCGTCCGAGCGCCCCTTGCAGGGGTTGGTTCGCAGCCCTCCAGTCGAACGACGCGCGCTGAGCGCGCATCTCTTGCAGCGTGCTCCATTTCGCCGGTGCAACGAGGCGAAGGCGATCGGTCAGTCCCAGTCGCGTGACGATGGCCATCAGTGCCTCGTGAGCGACGCTCGCCCGAAGGTTGGCGACATCCAAATTCAGCTGATCTGAGTCGGGCCGAACCACTCCTCGCTCGAGGAACGGCGCGTCACTGGCAAACCCTTTCGTGATCAGCGTTGGCCGCGGGCCTGAATCTGACGTTGTGCATCGCGCCACCTCGCGAGTGGTGTTCTCCAGGAACTCCAGCGCTCGGCGATCGAGCGAGGTCGCGTCACCGTAGGGAGGCTTCGAGGCGCGAGCGTTTGGAAAAAATGCTGCCGGAATGGCAACGGTTGCCGATCCATGCGCAGACGGCGCCACTACAACCATGCTCGGTGTGGGCGTGGCGGCGTCCGAGACAAGGGGAACGGCGAGCAGAACCTGCAGCGTAGCTGCTGCCAGAAGGACGACGGAGATCGCATCAACGGTGATGTCGGTCCAGGTCGCTCTGTTCCACCAATTCGCAAAACGATACGGCTGCTTGTCTAAGAGATCGGAGTCGGCCCACACCTCCATCCCATAGTAGGAGGACCACTTGTTCATGAACGCATTCAGAACTTGCAACAACACGCCGCTGAAAAACATCACCGCGATCAAACGGACATGACCAGATCGCGCGACGGCACGCGTGAGTTCGGCCTGCGTGAGCAGTAAGGCGGGCCCGCCGACGCCGTACGCAACGAGCCAGTTGCGCAGCATCCCAGCATAGGAGGTGCTTTGGCTGAAAAATGCCTTCTTGATTTCCTCTTTCCTGCTCTCGTCGGGATTCATCTCGAGTCGTCACCTCGTAGGCGGTTCGACATGCGATTCGTCGCGCGGATTATCGAGAAGTCGACGACGGATTCGCAAGCCCGGCCCGCTTG
>Ga0075424_100000483_pt1 | contig 31070 bp, 37 predicted proteins | sample SoiMethybrSBSTD3_FD_75301 | JGI IMG/M metagenome (GOLD analysis project Ga0075424, IMG submission 75301) | Bulk soil microbial communities from a Populus tree surrounding site in Tennessee, USA - Soil MetaG P. TD hybrid SBSTD3 | ecosystem: Environmental > Terrestrial > Soil > Tree plantation... | reverse complement strand
ACCGCACTAGCTCGCACGCCTTGTAGGCGGCGATGCCGCCGGTCACCCCGACGATCACCCGGGCCACAGCCCTCATTCTGCCTGCACAGAGAGCCCAAGTCGAAACGGCGGGCTTATCGAAGGAGGTTTGTTCTTGTTGGGCGGAGGCGGGCTTTGCCCGCCGCAGCCACAGCGCGGGAAGCGCGTCAGCAGATTAAGGAGGGGCCCGTGGGGGAACCCCGGGTTCCCCCGCGTTAACCGCGGTACTCGTACCGGATTTTGCCCTGGGCGAGCTCTTCCAGGGCCATCGTCAGGTAGTTCTTCGAGCGCGATTCCACGAGCGGGGGCGGGAAGTCGTCGAACGTGCCCTCGCCGAGCTGCTGGTGATAGTTGTTGATCTGGCGGGCCCGCTTCGCCGCGACGATCACGAGCGCGTAGCGCGTGTCGACGTGCGGCGTGAGCTCATCGATGCGTGGTTGGATCATGTCCGTGTGATGCTACCTGCGGCATCCAGCACGCCGCGGAGAATGCCCGCGACCTCGTCGACGGCGCGGTCGAGATCGTTGTTGACGACGACGTAGTCGAACTCGGACGCCTGAAGCCGCTGACGCTTCGCCAGCTCGACGCGCTCTCCGATCTCCCCGGTGCTCTCGGTCGCCCGCTCCCGGAGGCGACGCTCGAGCTCCTCGAGCGGGGCGTCGATGAAGATGGTCACCGTTCCAGGCATCGTCTCGCGGACGCGCAGCGCCCCTTCGGTCTCGAGCTCGAAGACGGGAACGCGGCCCTCGTCGCGAATCCGCTCGAGCTCGCTGCGCAGCGTGCCGTAGCGGTGGTCGGAGACGTAGTCGACGTACTCGAGGAACTCGCCTGCCTTCACGCGACGTGTGAAGTCGTCGACGGAGAGAAAGTAGTACTCGCGGCCGTCCCGCTCTCCGGGGCGGCGCGGCCGAGTGGTCGCGGACACGGCGACGCCGAGTTCCGGGATGCGCTCTGCCAGCAGGCCGATCACCGACCCCTTTCCCGCCCCGGAGGGTCCGGTGATGACGACAACAGGCTTGTGCGCCAAGTGCGAAAGCCTAATCCACCCGAATCTGCCACCGTCCCGGCCGTCCCCGGCCGGCCCTGAAAACCCGGCGCGAGCAGGCACTTCCACCGGAGTAGTCCGCGGAGCCACCCAGGCCGTACCCGGCCGCTCTCAGAGAAACCGGACAGAAAGCGGACAGTGGTGAGTAGCGTCAAGTCCGACACCCGGAAGCTGCTCCGCGAGCTCCAGGACGTCGGCCTGACACTTCACAGACGTCAGCGTGGCTGGAAGGTGTACGACGGCCGGCGGCTCGTCACGGTCGTCCACACGTCGCCCAGCGACTACGGCTGGCGCCGCAACTTCGAGATGTACCTCCGCCGCGGCGGAGTCGACCTGAAGCACCCAACGACAGGGAGGAGACCCTGATGATCGACAGCACCACCATCACGCCTGCCGCTCGGATCACGAAGCGACTGAACGAGCTCCCCGGCCTCGCCGCCTTCAACGTCGAGCACGCCGCCTGCGACCACAGGCCGGAGGCCTGGACGGTCGAGATCAACAACCTCGACCCGCTCGCGGGAGGGCTCGGCTCGCTGGGGATGCTCCTGCGGATCATCCAGAACCGCGTGCCCGACCAGGACGACATCACCGTGTTCGTGGATTGGTGCAACTGCGACGACGGCGGGCACTTGTTCTTCGCCATCCTCGGCGACACCACGGCCAGCGCCGAGGCCCTAGCCTACGCCCTCACCCACGACATCCACGGCGTGCCGTGGGCCGCGGTGGGTCAGCTCGACGAGGAGGCCGAGCAGCTCCGCCACGCGGCCATCAATCTGAACGGGAACGGCGCGAAGCCGGAGGCGGGCTGATGGCGACTACCCAGACATCCCCGCCGCCGTCATCCGCGACCTGCACCGCCTCATCGAGCTGGAGCGGGAGGCGCATCAGGTCGGCCACAGCCTCAGCGAGCGCGGCTACAGCCTCCTCCGCGACCTCGGAGACGACAGCCGCAGGCTGATGGACAAGGATGCCCGCCACAACGTCGCCCACTGGATCACCTGCGAGTCCTGCTACCGCTGGGGCTTCGAGAAGCACGGCTACCAGGCGCCGCCGTTCGAGGAGCGGATCCCGGAGAAGAAGCCCGAGGACGCCGGTGTGTCGCGGCCTCGAATCACCGCGCAGGAACGCACAGGAGCCGCCAGGATCATCTGGCGGCTCCGAGGAGGGCGAGGGGTCGTGAACTCGCGTAAGCAGCCGCCGAAAAACCGCTACTACGCCCATCTGCGCAGTCAGGCGAAGCGGCAGCGGTGGCTGGATCGCACGAGCGGCCTAGGGCCGCGCAGTCAGGGCGACAAGGCCCGCCAGCACGCAGAGGCCTCGTTCTCGCCGAGCCTCCAGCGGCAGCTTCGCATCGACCAGCTCGCGGCCGAATACCTGACGGCCACGCCAGAGCGCCGGCGAGAGATCGAGGCCGAGCTCCAACATCTCGGGTAGATGCGTCGTCCACCGGGACGACTACGCTTCCTGTTGTAGGTGCGGAACGGTGCTCATCACGCGACCGACCCCTGAGGGGTAAACGCCTGACTTGGACGCAGGCGGACGCGTGATCGCGGGCACGTTTTCGGAGGGCCGGTGACTGGAGACCACCGGCCCTCACTTTTCCACCGGCAGCGTAGGAGCCGGCCACAGGTGTCGTCCGGTCGTGGGCCTAATCTGGTTGGAGCACCCGAAAGCCGCCACCGGCGTCCAAGGTCTCCAGATTCCGGCCGGCCCCATAAGCACTCGATCGACCTTCCCCGCCCTGGAAGGCAGCACAAGGGACAGGAGACACCGAACCTCAGCGGCGGCGAGTCCAGTGAACGCCCTCGTCGCAGGCGGCGGCGCATCCGGTGCAAAGCGCAGCCTCGTTGAGAGCCCGAAGGTAGCCACCTGGACGCCTACCGGAACCCCAGAGGCGCGAGACCCGGCTGCAACGTTGGTGCCGGCCGCGCTACAAGCCCGTCGTTCTTGGCAGGGCGCACCGAGTCACGGACAAGTTGCGGGTGACACCGCGTTGAACTCCTGGGCGTGAACTCGACCAGCAGGAACGGTCGAGGTAGGTGTGAGTCGAGAGCGTGGCGACGTCGTGAAACCCAGACGGCGCGAACCTCACAGACGAACCTGATCCTCCTGAGAAGCTGAAAAACAAGCGACTCGGGAGGGGCAAGGTGCGTCTCCAGCGGGCTCCGAGCGTTCGCCCTCCGGCGTCGAGAGAGACGCACCCGAAGGAACCCTGAAGGAACAACGCCCCGCGCCCCTGCGAGCGGCAACGCCCTCAGCACCTTCCAGACGAAGTCCCAAGCCGGCGAAGCCGCACACCGACGCAGCGAGCACCGCGACGATCACGCCGCCTCCTACCCGAGCCGCTGGAGCTCCTGGAGAACCTCGCTCCTTGGAGCTCGTCCACAGCGGAGAACGAACCACTACCGACCCGCGGCAACCCGCCGCAAACCCTGGTCTTCAGCATTCGGCTGGAGACGGTCTTCTACGAAGAGGAGGTTCGACTTGCGATGTCCAGCACACACCCCAAGCGAATGCTCGGCCCCGATCGGGGCAACCTGTTCTACTTCGCCGACGAAGAGACGCACACCGCCATAATGGCCTACCTGGACAGGCTCGATACCGTCTACGGGCCGGCCGAAACGAACGGCCTCCTGCACGAGCTGATCGTCCAGAAGCGCATCCGCGGAGGCCTGAATCTGCTGCGGGCGATCTACAACCGCTTCCAGCACCGGGCGCCCGACGAGGCCATCCTGATCGTCGACCCACCCGGCCCGCCGACGAAGGCCGGCCTCGACATCCTCGCCGACCTCGAAGAGCTATTCGCGCCGCCGCCACCACCGCCGCCGCCGCCGAAGCCGACGGCCCGCCAGAGCGTGATCGCCGCCTGCTGTCGCCGCGGCCTCACCGACGAGCAGATCGCCCAGGTGCTCGAACGCTTCGAGGCCGACGGCACGCTCGGCGAGCTCGCCGCCATCTGAACTTCGGTAGCCGGGGCGCATCCGGGAGGGAAGGAGTGCCCAGCGCCCCGGCATCGACCACCTACCGCGAGCGCAGCCGCCGAAACCCGCCGCCGCCTACGGCGCCGGCGGCAAAAATCCAGCTCGATGCCCGACCTCTTCCGCCTCGCCGTCGACTGGCTCTGGCGCCAGCCCAAGGTCGTGATGCGCTTCCGAGGCTGGGACGCCGAGAACGGCCAGGTCGTCTTCCGCATCCAACTCGGCAACGACGGCCCCACGATCGCACGCCAGGTCACCATCGACGTCTACCTGGACAAAGAGCTGATCGGCCAAGCCGAGCCGCCGGCCGACGTGCCGCCGAACTCGCCGTACACAGAGCTCGCCTACGTGCGGCTTCAACGGCCCGACCAGGCCGACGTCGAGCCAGGCCCACGACTCACGCTCCACGATCGCAAGCTCTGGGCGCTCGCCCGAGCCCAGAACTCCGGACGAACCGCCACCGCGATTTTCGAGCTGCCCTGACAGGTAGCCGGAAGCGGAGTGGGACGAGAAGCGAGAACGTGACGCCAATCTCTTGTCAAAACAGGCAACGAACTCTCATTAGGTGCGCGGGGACTAAGGAACAGGAAGAGAGAACGACAACACCACATCCACCCCGCTACTTCACACGCTCAACACGTCGAACACGAAATCAACTTCAGCCCCAGCAACCAGCCGGCCCGACCACGACCGCACGGGGGAAGGGGGGCAGACCCGAGGCCCAGACCAGCGGCCTGGCCTCGCCGGGGCGCAAGACGTAGCGCCGGCCGACCGTCCAACGGCAGGAAGTTACTGCACTTCGCGGAGATTGTTGAGAGCGCAAGCATCGTCCGCCTCTTCACGCTCCGCTTGCCGTCTCCCCCCTCAATCCCCTACGGCTCGAGCCGCTCGCGCCCTCCTATCCAGTCCCCGCTTGCTCGGCCCACGCCCGGGTCTTGCCGCTGATTCGTCCCGACCAGGCGAAGCGACACCGCTTGCCGAAGCGGGCGCGAATACAGGTTCTGGTCGCGGCCTCCGGCGGGATCGCCCGCCTGTGCGACCAGACCGCGATCACGCGTCCGTGCTGCACACCGACACACTTGACGTGTTTCCGGCCGAACCGACAGCGGGCTACCGCATCCCGGCCGGAGACCGTCTTGTAGTGGTAGACCCGCAGCCCAACCGGATGGACGGCGCCGACCAGCGGCGGATGCCTAACCGGAATCTGCGACCCAGCACCGGTAGTTGCGCCGACCACAGCCGCCCCTGCGACGGCGACCGCGGTCAGCGTCAGCACGAGTAGCCACCTCACGGCCATCAAAGTAGACAACCGCCGCTCTCGCCGCCCTTCCCGCTTCCTCTTCCGCGCGGGTCTGGGTTCTTCCAGGCTTCGTCTCGCGTGTAGCTCGGACGGGGGTAGGTCGGGTGGCCTATTGAACTTGAGCGGCCGTTCAACGAGGATGTGGGCCTAGGCGGCTGCCAGCGCTCGTCGTCTGAGCCCGGAGTGTCCGTGGCTTGGGGAGAGCGACTTCGTTCGGCGCGACCGGCTCCGCTTCGTTGTCAGACGACCAAGAAGGGAATGCGTATGCGCAAGTACATCTGGCTCGTGGTGGCCGCCGTGGTGGCGGTGTCGCTCTCGGTTGGAGTAGCGACCGCGACCGCCGCGAAGGGCGGCAACTCAGCAAACGCGAAGCTGTGTCAGAAGGGCGGCTGGATGAACCTCCAGGGCTCAGACGGGACGCAGTTCGCAAACCAGGACGAGTGCGTGAGCTTCGGCGCACACGGCGGGACGATCGTGCCGAAGCCGACCTGTACGGCAGGCAGCGAGGACTTCTCCGGGGATGCTGACCTCTCGCAGCCAACGACGTTCGCGGGCGGCAGCATCGACGGCCCCTATCAAGGCCAGGGGGGAATCCACGTTGAGGGAATCAGTTGGGGCGGCTTCTTCGCCGACGGCACCCACCTGGAGTTCAACGGGTTGAGTTCGGCTCCGTTCCGGCTGACGTTCACCAACGCCGTCGGCAGCGTGATGCTCGACGAGCAGGCTGATTCTTTTGACACCGGGGTCACGGTTACGTTGAAGGCGTACGACTCGGCCGACGTGCTCGTAGGCAGTGACGCCGCAATAACCGACAACAACGTGAACACCCTGTCTGTCAACTCGACGAGCAACAACATCAAATACTTCACAATGGAATCGAGCAACGAAGGCGGCGTGGGGTTCACCAACATCGTCTGGGACTGCGCCTAAAGCAAAGGCTCTAACCACCGAAACGAGGACAGCGGCGGCGGGCTTCACGGCTCGCCGCCGCTTCTTCTCGCATCCGCCTCGCCTCGCTCACGGGTTAGGCACCTGAGCGACGGGTAGCGCGGCCCCGGTCGAGCCGAGGCGGAGCACGGAACCGAGGCAGGAAGGGCTGGTGAGGAGGGCCGGTGCCTGCGGCGTCAGCGCCGGTGCGCACGACGGTCGTGGCCGGCGTGACCGCGGCGGAGCGCGGCGGCACCGCTTCGGAGACCGCGCCGAAAGACGGCACTACAGGCAGATCATCCGCAGGCAGTACGGCCCGATGCAAAGCCTATGGCTCTGGCACGAACCACCAGGGCCATCGCAGCGGATCGCTGATGACTCCGCCGGCACCGCTCCCGCCCGAGCTCCCCGGCCTCGAGTACGGGCTGCACCGCTCTTCGCGGACGCCGTTCACGTAGCACGTTTCAGGATGGCGCGGCACCGCCGCCATCCGGAAGCCGCCCGACTGCTGGAGCGCCTGTTCATCAGCCGACGTCTGCGGAGGCGCTCCCGGCGGGCAGGGAACAAGGTCACGGTCGACCAGCACGCGGTGTGCCCACGTAGAGGTCGTCGCGCTGACGACATAGCAGTACCACTCGCCGGTAGCTGGAGTCGGCCCAGCCTCACCGCCGGCCATCGTCCGCGCTTGCGCCGCGCCAGCCGTCACGAGCATCGCCGCCGCCACCAGCCCAACGATCGCAAGCCTCATCTCGCCCCCTCCCTGGTCCGCCCCGCCCCGATTCAAGCATCGCCGCCGGCCTTCAACCCCTGGCGGGCCGTGTCCGTCCACCGGACTTGATATACATTTTTGTATGAAGACAGCCGAGAGCACCAACAGCGCTCTGACGATCCCGGAGGCCGCTCGCGTCCTCGGGGTCAGCTAACGGCACGTCCGCCGGCTGATCGCCAGGCGCCGCATCTTGGCGGAACGCTTCGGCCCCGTCTGGGCCGTCGACGCCGGGTCAGTCGAGGAGTACGCGAAGGAACGGGCCGCGTGACCGAGCTCGCTTGGCAGGACTTCACAGGGCGCCTCGCCCACGCGGTCGACCAGATCGACCCACGAGCACAGCGCAAGAAGGCCGAGCAGCGCATCGCAGTCGTCGAGCGCGAACTGTTCAAGGCCAACAAGCGGCTGGAGCACCGCAAGCGCGAGACCAACTACGGCCCCGGCCGCGTCGCCCAGGCCCAGGCCCGCGTCGACGAGCTCGACGCCGAGTATGACCGGCTCTTCCAGCTCGCCTTCCCACCTCTGATCGGCCCCATCTTCTGACCAAGGAGGCAGACCCTGAGATGTCCGAGATCATCGCCACCGAAGCCGACTTCTGGCGGGTCTACAACGAGTACAACGAGCGCAAGGCCGCGGAGGAACGCGCCGCCGCCGCCGACCAGGTCGCACGTTCGCAAGACCCGCGCAAGGCACCGCCGATCGAGCTCGACGCCTACGACCTGACCAAGTCGGCGCTCAAACGCTCCGGGATGAGCGATGGCGAGATGTACGAATACCTCGGCCGCAACAGGTCGCAGGCGCTCCCCCAGGAGCAGCTCGACCGCGAGCGCGAGCTTCTCCAGGCCACCGCGGACGCCGAAGCCGCCCGCAAGTACGACGCCCAGCGACAAGCTGCTCGACGGCTACCTGCACGAGCCGCAATCCAGGGAGACGCTCTACTACCAGCTCAAGCACGCCCGCAGGGCCTTCGGCAAGACACGGCTACCCGAGATCACCGAGGAGAACGTCCGCAAGTGGTTCGCCGGCCTCACCCTCAAGGGGTCGACACGCCGCGGCATCCTGAAGTCGACCCGGCAGGCGTTCCGCTTCGGCATCGAGCTCGGCTACCTGGAGCGCGACCCGTCCCGGCACATCACGATCCCGCGCCAGACCGAGCGCAAGCACCCGTTCGAGTCGTGGGACGAGGTCTACGCGGTCGCCAACGCCTTCAAGAACCCGACCTACCGGGCGCTCACCATCTTCGCCTGCCTCACCGGCCTCCGGACGCAGGAATGGCGGGCGCTCAGGTGGCGTGACATCGACTGGAACGGCAAGCTCGCCACGATCAACCAAACCGTCCGCGACCACAAGATCGTCGAAGGCGAGGCGAAGACCGACGGATCGCTCCGGCAGGTGGAGCTCGCCGACGAGGCCCTCAACGCCCTTCGCGGACTCACGCGACCGATCGACCGCGACGAGCTCATCTTCCAGAGCAGCCGGGGCAACCTGATCGGCCGCGCCTTCGGCAGGCTCGACGATCCGCCGACGCCGTGGCGGAAGGCCCTCGAAGCCGCCGGCGTCGAGCTGCGGTCACCGGGACAGCTCCGCCACACCTTCGCCACGCTCTCGCTCGCGTCCGGCGCCAGCATCGACTGGATCGCCAAGCAGATGGGTCACACCAACACGGCCACGACGGAGCGGCACTACCGGAAGTGGATCAAGAGCGACCGCCGCAACATCACGATCCTGAACACCGCACTCGCAGCAACCGGACAGAAAACGGACAGTGACGCCGCCGGCGAGGGAACCCGATGAGGCGCGAAACCGCCTACCCAAGCCGCTCGCGGCACAGCCCGCTCAGAGACCGCCGCAAGTGCGAAAGCCTAGAGGCTGGTAAGGGCGTGGATCCGAGCCTCGCGGCCAGCGCGACCTAACGGTCGAAGAGTGCGATCAGCTCGGCACGCTGGCGCTCGGACAGCCCGCCCACCGTCTTCGACTGGCTTATGCGGCACTGGTTCAGGAACCGCGCCGCCTTGACGCGCCCGAACTTCGGCACCGCCATCAGCATGTCGAACACCTTCGCAGTGGAGACGAATTCTGGCGGATCGGCAAGGATCTCCTCGATCCGCCGGCGCCCGTCCTTCAGGTCCTTCTTCAGCTTGGCTCGCTTGACGCGAATGTTGTTGGCCCGCTTCAGCGCCTCCATCCGCTGGTCGAGTGACCGTTCGGGCGCATGAGCCTGCGTCTTCGTGAGCACCATTGAGCGGGTGAGGATAGCAGGTTGGCCGCCCCGGTCAAACGCGCTCGTTTGCCCCGATTTGCAGGGTGTTTTCTGAATTGAAACCATCAAGCCCGGGTTGAGGGTCAGCTGGAGTCGGCTCGGTCGCGGCGAGGGCGGCCTCGAATTCGGTCCGGAGGCGCGCGAGGAGGCCCGGATCGGCGAAGAGCGCCGTCCCCACCGCGACGTCGGTCGCTCCCGCCGCGACGAACTCCAGCGCATCGCGCCCTGTCGCGATGCCGCCCATGCCAACGACCGGCAGCTCGGTCGCGCGCCGGCAGGCGTGAACGCACGCGAGCGCGATCGGTTTCAGCGCCGGGCCCGACAGGCCACCCGTCCCCGACGCGAGCTTCGGCTGCAGGCGTTCGTCGAAGGCGAGGCCCCGGATCGTGTTGACGAGCGAGAGGCCGTCGGCGCCCGCGGCCTCGACCGCGCGCGCCGAGTCCGCGATGTCCGGCGTCCCCGGCGACAGCTTCGCGTAGAGCGGCAGCTGGGTCGCCGAGCGGCAGGCGGCGACGATCTCGGCCGCGGTCTCCGGCGCCTCCTCCACATTAGGGCAGGAGAGGTTCAGCTCGACGGCCGCGACGTCGTCGCCCGAGAGGAGGCCGCAAGTCTCGGCGTACTCGGCCGCGGAGAAACCGCCGACAGAGATCCAGATCGGGACGCCGAGCTCGAGCAGGCGAGGCAGGTGCTCGGCGAGGAAGCGGTCGCGACCGGGGTTCGCCAGCCCGATCGAGTTCAGCATCCCGACGTCGGTCTCGGCGATCCGCACGGGCGCGTTCCCTCCGCGAGGCAGGGGCGTGATCGTCTTCGTGACGAAGACGTCGAGCGAGCGCGCGACGGCCGGCGCGGCGAGCGCGTCGAGGCAGCCGGAGGCGTTCAGGACGCGCACAGCACCGGACCTTCGACGCACAGGCGCTTCCACTCGCCGTCCACCTCGACCGCACAGCCATGGCAGGCGCCGAATCCGCAGGCCATCGGCGCCTCCCACGCCAGCTGGGCGGTGGGCGCGAGGCGTGCGATCGCCCGCAACATCGGCTCGGGCCCACAGGCGAGCACGTCGTCTCCCGGCTCGAGGAGCTCCGTGACGAGCCGCGGCTCGACGACGACGTCGGCGCCGGGGAGGAGCGCCGCCGCCTCCGCGTGGTGATCCGTCCGGAAGCCGAGGGCGACGCGTGGCCGGCGGAGCACCTCCGAGAGATAGGGCAGCGGCGCGATGCCGATTCCACCGCCGACGAGGAGCGGGCGCCTGACGTCGAGCTGGAAGCCGTTCCCGAGCGGCCCGAGCACGCCGATCCGGTCGCCGCGTTCCAGCGCCGCGAGCGCGGCTGTTCCCGGGCCGATGGGGTCGATGAGGAAGGCGAGTTCGCCGGGCGGCGCGAGGCAGAGGCTCATCGGCCGCGGAAGCAGGCGCCCGGGCGACTCGAGCATGAAGAACTGGCCGGGGCTGCCTGCCTCGAGCCTGCCGCGCCGGAAGCGAAGCAGCGTGTACGGCCCGACGGCGTCGGCGCCGATCACCGTGAGCGTCTCGCGCCTCACGAGCTAGGCGCCGATCTTCTCCTGCAGCGACACGGCCTCTTCCCGCCGCCCCTTCGCGATCGCCTCGACCGCGGCCCGCGCACCGGCGACGGTGGTGATGCAGGGGACGCCCGCAAGGAGGGCCGACTCGCGGATACGGTACCCGTCGCCCCGCGCCCCGGAGCCCTGCGGCGTGTTGACGACGAGATCGCAGCGGCCGCGGCGGATCAGATCGACGACAGTCGGTTCGTCACCGGGCTCGCTCACCTTTCGCACCCGCTCGACCGCCAGGCCCGACGCCGCCAGCGCGTGGGCGGTCCCTCCGGTGGCGAGCACGCGGAAGCCGAGGGCGGAGAGCGCGGCCGCGATGTCCGCAGCGGCCGCCTTGTCGTCGTCCCGCACGGAGAGGAACGCGGCGCCGGCGGGCGGCAGCGGCCGGCCGGCGGCGCGCTCTGCCTTGGCAAACGCGGTCGGGAAATCGGCGGCGCTCGCCATGACCTCGCCGGTCGAACGCATCTCCGGGCCGAGCACCGGATCGGCGCCCGGGAAGCGGGCGAACGGGAAGACGGCCGCCTTGACCGAAAAGCCGGACGGCGCCGGGTCGGGCAGTGCCAGCTCGCCCAGCCTCGCGCCCGCCATGATCCGGCACGCCGCATCGACCAGATTCACGCCCGTCGCCTTGCTCGCGAAGGGCACGGTCCGCGACGCACGCGGGTTCGCCTCGAGGACGTAGACGTCGCCGCCCGACACGGCCAGCTGAACGTTCAGCAGGCCAACCGCGCCGACGGCGGGGCCGAGCGTGCACATGATCGCCGCGATCTCGGCGGCAGCGTCCGGCTCGAGCGACGGTGGCGGCAACACGCACGACGAGTCGCCGGAGTGCACGCCGGCCTCCTCGACATGCTCCATGACCGCCGCGACGTAGACGTTTTCGCCGTCGACGAGGCAGTCGACGTCCACCTCGACCGCGTTCTCGAGGAATCGGTCAACCAGCGCTCCGTCTGCCGCCCCCCGCATCGCGTCCTCGACGTCGCGGCCGGAGTAGCAGATGCGCATGGCCCGGCCGCCGAGCACGTACGAAGGCCGCACGAGTACCGGATACCCGATCGCATCCGCCGCAGCAACGGCCTCCTCGGCGGATCTCGCGCTCCGCCACTCCGGGCAACCCAGCCCGAGGCGGTCGAGGAGGCAGGCGAAGCGCTCGCGATCCTCGGCGCGCTCGATCGCCTCGGGCTGCGTCCCGAGGATCCGGTAACCGGCGTCGGCCAGCACGGGCGCGAGCGCGAGCGGGGTCTGACCCCCGAACTGCGCCACGATGCCCGCGGGGCGCTCCCGCTCGCAGATCGCGAGCACCTCTTCCGCGCGGAGCGGCTCGAAGTAGAGCCGATCGGACGTGTCGTAGTCGGTTGAGACCGTCTCCGGGTTGCAGTTGACCATCACCGTCTCGTAGCCCAGTCGCCGGAAACTCCACGCTGCGTGGACGCAGCAGTAGTCGAACTCGATCCCCTGGCCGATCCGGTTCGGGCCGGAACCGAGCACGACCACCGACCGGCCGGCCTCGGGGACGCCTTCGTCCTGCTCGCCGTAGGTCGAGTAGAGGTAGTTCGAGCGTGCCGCCACCTCGCCGGCGCACGAGTCGACGAAGCGGTACGAGGGTCTGACCCCCCAGGCGCGACGGCGCGCCCGGGCGTCGGCCTCCGTCGTCCCTGTGGCGGCCGCCACCTCGGCGTCCGAGAGTCCACGCCGCTTGGCGGCGAGCCAGTCGTCGGCGACCAGCGCCTCGGCGGTCGCATGCCTTGGCAGCGACTGCTCGATGCGCTCCAGCTCGCGGAGGAACCATGGATGGAGGTTCGCCGGCCGCCACGGCTCGTCGCTCTCGCGCGAACGCCGTGCCTTCAGGAACGCCTCGGCGAACGTCCGCCCGATGCCCATCGCCTCCCCGACGGACTTCATCTGCGTGCCGAGCCCGCGCTCGGCGCCGGTGAACTTCTCGAAGGCGAAGCGCGGGAACTTGACGACGACGTAGTCGAGGGTCGGCTCGAAGCTCGCCGGCGTCGTCCCCGTGAGGTCGTTGGGGATCTCGTCGAGCGTGTAGCCGACGGCGAGCTTGGCGGCGACCTTCGCGATCGGGTAGCCCGTGGCCTTCGACGCGAGCGCGGATGAGCGCGAGACGCGTGGATTCATCTCGATCACGCGCAGCTCGCCGCTCGCACGCTCGCGCGCGAACTGGATGTTCGAGCCGCCGGTCTCGACGCCGACCGCCCGGATGACGGCGGCGGCCGCGTCGCGGAGCTCCTGGTACGCCTCGTCCGAGAGCGTCATCTGGGGGGCGACCGTCACCGAGTCGCCGGTGTGGACGCCCATGGGATCGAGGTTCTCGATCGAGCACACGACGACGACGTTGTCGCGCTCGTCGCGCATGACCTCGAGCTCGAACTCGTCCCAGCCGAGCAGCGACTCCTCGACGAGCACCTGGCCGACGGGGCTCTCGTGCAGCCCGCGCTCGAGCTTTTCCTCGAGCTCCCGGGCGTCCCCGGCGATGCCCCCGCCGTGGCCGCCGAGCGTGAAGGCCGGGCGCAGGATGACGGGAAACGACAGGCTCTCCGGCAGCTCGTCCGCGCCGCGTACGACGATCGACTCCGGCACCCGGAGCCCGGTGGAGCGGACCGTCTCCCGGAAGAGTTCGCGGTCCTCCGCCCGGCGGATCGCCTCCAGGCGCGCGCCGATCAACTCGACGCCGAGCTCGTCGAGGACACCCTCCTCCACGAGCTCGAGCGCGACGTTGAGCGCGGTCTGGCCGCCCATCGTCGGCAGGAGCGCGTCGGGGCGCTCACGTCGAAGGACACCGGCGACGCCGCCGGTGTCGAGCGGTTCCAGGTAGGTGCGGTCGGCGAATCCGGGGTCGGTCATGATCGTTGCCGGGTTGGAGTTGATCGCGATCGTCCGGAAGCCTTCGGCACGCAGCACCTTCAGCGCCTGACAGCCCGCATAGTCGAACTCGCACGCCTGGCCGATCACGATCGGTCCCGACCCGATCAGGCAGATCGACCGCAGGTCACGCCGCCGCGGCAAGCGACACCTCCTCGACCCAGTTCGCGATCGTCGGCCACGCGTCGTGCGGCCCCGGGCCGGCCTCGGGGTGGAACTGCACCGAGCGAGCCCGCAGGTCGGCCAGCTCCAGCCCCTCGACCGTGCCGTCGTAGAGCGACACGTGCGTGGTCTCGGGGCCGTCGGTCGCCTGCACCGCGAAGCCGTGGTTCTGACTCGTGACGAGCACGCGCCCGCTCGCGCGCGAGAGCACTGGGTGGTTCGCCCCTCGGTGGCCGAAGGGCAGCTTGAACGTCGTGTAACCGGTCGCCAGGGCGAGCAGCTGGTGACCGAGGCAGATGCCGAGGATCGGCGTCCGGCCGAGCACCTCTTCCACAACGCCGACCTCGGCGACGAGCGGCGAGGGATCCCCGGGACCGTTCGACAGCACGACGCCGTCGTACCGCTGCAGCTCGGCTGCGTCGACGTCATGCGGGAAGACGGTGACGGCGGCGTCGACGTCCGCCAGCCGCCGAAGGATCGACCGCTTGCAGCCGTAGTCCACGACCGCGATCCGCGCTCGACCGGCGTCGCGGAAGACGTATGGCTCCTGGGTCGACACGGACGGTGCGAGCGAGCGCCCGGCCATCGGCGGCTGCTCCCGGCAGGCCCGCACCGCCTCGGCCACGTCAGCGTCGCCGACGACGAGGACGGCGCGCATCGAGCCGTGCTCGCGGAGGCGGAGCACGAGTGACCTCGTATCGACGCCGGACAGCGCAGGCACGCCCTTCTCCGTCAGCCAGTCCGTCCAGGCCGGTCCGCGCGCCTCGCGCATGACGACCGCGCGCGCGTGGACACGCCCCGACTCCGACCGCGCGCGATCGACACCGTAGTTCCCGACCATCGGCGCGGTGAAGCAGACGATCTGCTCGGCGTAGCTCGGGTCCGTGACCACCTCCTGGTAGCCCGTCATCGCGGTGGTGAAGACCGCCTCGCCGAAGGCGAACCCCGCCCCGCCGACCGACTCTCCGCGGAACACGGTCCCGTCGTCGAGGGCGAGGAATCCGGTCATGCCGATCGCCGCGCCTCCGCCTTCGAGACCCACTCGCCCGTCTCGCGCCAGATCCGCGCTCGTGCGGCCGCAATGTCCGCCCCGAGCGGGTCGTCCCAGCCCCCGAACGCGGCGGCCTCGTCCAGCGCCTGCTCGATCGCCTCACGGGTGACCGGCGCGAATACGCTCTCCCACGGCGGGCCGAGCAGTGCGATCGAGTGCTGCTGGGCAATCGCGCGGTCGATCACGAACCAGAACCGCGGATCCTCGTCCGGGTCGAAGTGGACGAGCTCGCCCGTATTGACGTTGAGCTCGTGGCGCTCGGCTTCGCGCGCGTAGACGACGAGCTCGAGCTTCCGGGCCGGGCACGGGAGGGCCTCGGCCGCCCCCGCGATCGCCTCCTTCTCCGCCTGCGACGACCGTCGCGCGGTGACGGCGATGACGTCGACGTCGCTCCGGCCGTGCTCGTACGCGCCCTGGGCGGCCGAGCCGAACAGGTACACCGCGTCCAGCTCGACCACCTCGGACAGCCGCTGAACGAGCTCGTCGAGATAGCCGGCGAGCTCCAGTGGAACGTCAGCCACGACCGTCATTCCTCGAAGGCCACCCGCCCTGCCGCCACGGTCATGCGCACCGCGCCTCGGAGCGTCTCGCCCAGCAGCCAGGAGTTGGCAGAGCGCGACCGGAACCCGTGCTCCTCGACCCTGCGAGCGGCGGCGAGATCCAGCAGGACGAGGTTTGCCGGAGCACCCACCTCGATGCACGGCCGGTCGAGGCCGAAGGCGTGCGCAGGGCCGGCGGACATGCGCTCGAGCAGCGTCTCGAGCGGGACGAGGCCGGGTTCCACGAGGTGGGTGTAGAGCGACGAGAACGCCGTCTCGAGGCCGGTGACGCCGCACGGAGCCGCCTCGAACGGCACCTCCTTCTCGTGCCGCGCGTGCGGTGCGTGGTCGCTTGCGATCGCGGAGATCGTGCCGTCGCGGAGCGCCTCGATCAGCGCCGCGCGGTCGTCGGCCGATCGCAACGGCGGATTCATCTTCAGGTTGGGATCGAGCGATCGGATCGACGCGTCCGTGAGGCACAGATGGTGCGGCGTCACCTCGGCCGTCGCCTCCACGCCATCGGCCCGGGCGCGGCGGAGCGCCTCCACCGACTCGCGGGCCGACAGGTGCAGGAGGTGGATCGGCCGAGACTCGTAGGCCGCAATCGCGAGGTCACGAGCGACCATCAGGCTCTCGGCGATCGACGGATAGCCCGTCAGCCCGAGCTCGGCGGAGACGGCGCCCTCGTGCATCTGCCCGTCGCTGGAGAGGCTCGACTCCTCGCAGTGGACCGCAACCGCGAGGCCGGTCACCGCCCCGTACTGGATCGCGCGCCGCATCAGCCCCGCGGAGCCGACGGGGACGCCGTCGTCGCTGAACCCGGCCGCGCCGCGATCGGCGAGTTCCCCCATCTCCGTCAGCTCGGCGCCGCGCTGGCCCTTGGTGATCGCCGCGAGGAAGCCGACCGGAACGACCGCCTCCGCCCGCGCCGAGTCCAGCAGCGCGCCGAGCACGGCCGCCGAGTCCACGACGGGCTCGGTGTTCGGCATGGCGAGCAGGACGCAGAAGCCGCCGGCCGCGGCGGCGTGGGTTCCGGACTCGATCGTCTCCTCGTCCTCCCGCCCGGGCGTCCGGAGATGGACGTGCGGATCGACGAACGCCGGCGCGAGCAGGAGGCCGCTTCCGTCGACGACGCGATGGCCGTTGGCCGGGATCCCGGTTCCGAGCTGCGACACGACGCCGGCGTCAACGCGCACGTCGAGGACGCCGTCGATCCCTTCACCCGGATCCAGCACGCGGGCGCCGCGAATGACGAGGTCGTCCCTCTTCCCGTCGCGACAGGTGAGCACCTAGGCCACCTCCTCGGCGACGGCCGCTTTCACCTCGACCGGCCCGTGCGTCAGCAGGTCGTAGAGAACGGCCATGCGGACGACGAGGCCGCTCCGGACCTGGTCGACGATCAGCGCTTCCTCGGCGTCGGCGACTCGGGGATCGATCTCGACGCCGCGGTTCATCGGCCCTGGATGCATCACCTTCTGCCCGGGGCGCAGACGTTCGGGGGTGATGCCCCAGCGAGCCGTGTACTCGCGCAGGCTCGGGACGAAGGCCGCCCCCTCCTGCATCCGCTCGCGCTGCATGCGCAGCACGTAGACGACGTCAGCCGCCTTGATCGTGTCGATGTCGTGCGACACCTCGCAGCCCATCGCCTCGATGCCGCGCGGGATCAGAGGCGGCGGGCCGACGAGCGTCACCCGTGCCCCCATCAGCGTCAGCGCCTGGACGTTCGAGCGCGCCACGCGGCTGTGGAGCACGTCCCCGACGATGGCGACGTGGAGCCCCTCGACACGGCCGAGCTCCTGCTGGATCGTGTAGAGGTCGAGCAGTGCCTGGGTCGGGTGCTGGTGCTTTCCGTCGCCGGCGTTGACGACGTGCGCGTCCGTGCACCCGACGATCAGTCGGGGCGCGCCGATGTGCGGATGGCGGATGACGATCACGTCGGGGTCGTAGGCCGCGAGCGTCAGCGCCGTGTCCTTCAGCGACTCGCCCTTGTCCACGGCCGAGCCCGCGGCCTTGATCGACATGACGTCCGCAGACAGGCGCTTGGCCGCCAGCTCGAAGCTGGAGGAGGTGCGCGTCGAGGATTCGTAGAACAGGTTGACGACCGTCCGGCCGCGGAGCGTCGGAAGCTTCTTCATCTCCCGTTCGAGCGAGCGCGCGAGGCTTCGCGCCGTCGCGAGCAGTCGCTCGACGTCCTTGCGGCTCAGATCGGCAATCGAGATCAGGTGTCGCCTGGGCGGCCCCGCCGGCGGGCGGAGATCGTCGCGGACGAGCTTGATGCTGTTAGCCATGGCTCACGACCCCCCTTCTTCGGGTGCGCGTATGAGGAGGACTCGATCGACCTCGTCGACCTCGACGAGCTGCACCTGGATGCGCTCGTTGCGCGAGGTCGGCAGGTTCTTGCCGACGTAGTCGGGGCGGATCGGAAGCTCCCGGTGGCCGCGGTCGGCGAGCACCGCCAGCTGCACGCGCGCCGGACGGCCGTAGTCGAAGAGGGCCTCGATCGCCGCCCGGATCGTCCTGCCCGTGTAGAGGACGTCGTCGACGAGGATGCAGGTGCGCCCTTCGAGCGCGAAGTCGAGCTTGGTCGCTCGGACGACTGGCTGCGCGTGGAGCGGGGCCTCGCCGCCGCGCACGTGCAGGTCGTCGCGGTAGAACGTGATGTCGACGGCGCCGATGGCCAGGTCGACGTCGGCACGCTCGGCGACGAGCCGCCGGATCCGCTGGGCGAGCGGAACGCCGCGCGTCTGGATGCCGACGAGCGCGATCTCGTCGAGCTCCGGGTTGCGCTCGATGACCTCGTGGGCGATGCGGGAGAGCGTCCGCTCGATCGCGTCGGCGTCGAGGACGATCGTTCCCTCGGCCGCCACGCCGGCGGAAGTCAGGGCGCGGCGAGCGTCGAGGGCCGCGAGCGGCAGGCGAAGAACATCGGCGACTCCTTTCCGGCCTCGCTGGACCGGGATTAAAGGTGTGCGTGTTGGTGGGTGTTCGGAGCTTACTGGCTCGAGCGGACGGCGGCGAACAGCGCTGCCCACTGGTGCGCATCGAGGTCTCGCGGGCGCGCCAATCGGTCGATCCCGACCTCGCGAGCCGTTCGTCGGCAGGCGCGGCCGCCGACGGAGCTCATCGCGCGATCGCTCCGGAACGCCCTGCGCACGAAGCCGCAGAAGCGGGCGTAGTCGCGGTCGTCGACGAGCGGCTGTGCTCGCCGCGTGATGCGGAGGAGACCGGCGTGCGTCTGCGGCGCGGGCTCGAAGCACGCGGCGGACAGCCGGCGCACGAGGGCGAACTCGAACCGCGCTCCCCAGCAGGCGCCGAGGACGGTTCCGGGCCAGCAGACGGCCCGCTTCCGGGCCGCCTCCCACTCGACGATCACGTCGGCCCGTTCGAGACTCGGGCTGGCGAGCAGCCGGCGCAGGATGGCGGTCGAGCCGTCGAACGGCAGGTTCGCGACCACGCGGAACCGTCGGTCCGGCAGGGGAACGTCCAGGACGTCTGCCTCCAGCACCGTGACGGTCGAACGGCCCCCGAAGCGCCGGCGGAGCGCAGCGGCGAGCTCGGGATCGACCTCGACGGCGACGACGTGCTCTGCCCGAGCGGCGAGCGGCGCCGTCAGCCGCCCGGTACCGGCTCCGATGTCGACGACGACGTCGCCAGCCGCGATCGCGGCGTCGCGAACGATCGCCTCGGCGAGCGCCGGGCTGCGGAGGAAGTGCTGGCTACGCCTGTGCCGTGCCCCGTGCGGCGCGCTTCGAGCGCGTCGCCCGGCCACGGAAGATTCCCATCGTTATCACGTCAGGCTCCGTTCCCTTGGACGTCATGCTAACTCGCGGGCGGCGGTGCTCAGGCTTGCGCGACACCGATCAGCCATTCGACGGCGTACTCGATCACGTCCGGCAGCTCGCGCTCCGCTCGAACGAGTCCCTCCTCGAACTCCTCGTCGCTGAGCAGCCGCAGCGTGGAGATGTGTCGGTTGCGCACGCGGTCGAGCGCCTGCGACTTCTCGGCGCGGCCGCGCTGACGCAGTGGGAGCAAGCGGGCCTCCGCGAAACCGGCCGCTTTGAGCGTCTCGGTGAGCTCGCCGGGCCGCGGAAAGCGCGCGCGGTCGATTGCCTCCAGCGAGGGGAAGACGCGGTTGAGGTAGAAGCGGTCGAAGTGGGCCGGGTCGAACGTCGCGACGGCGAACCGTCCGCCGCGCTCGAGCACCCGGCGCGCCTCTGCGAACGCCGCCGGGCGATCGACGAGGTGCGCGACGAGCCACATGGTTGCCCGCTCGAACCACCCATCCTTGAACGGGAGCGCCTCCGAACGGCCCTCCCGGAAGCCGACGGTGCGGGGGGCGCGGCGGCGCGCGACGGCCAGCATCTCCGGCGACGGGTCGATCCCCCACGCCCGCGACCCGTGTTCCGTCGCGAGCAGGGAGGCGAAGCGACCCGTCCCGCAGCCGATGTCGAGTACGCGTCGGCCGGCAAGGTCGGCTTCGCGCACGAGAACCTCTGCGACCTCGTGCCAGTTCTCGTCTGCCGGCCGGAGGGTGTCGTACGACTCGGCGAGCGGCCCGAAGTCCGGGGCTCTACCCGGCCGGCTCATCCGGCTCGACGGCCGCCTCGATCGCCTCCTGGGCGGCCTCGAGCGACGTCTCCGGAACAAGGACCTTCTGTGGCACGTCGTCAGTGGCGGTCGGATGATGCTCGACGGCGGTCTCGAGCTCCGAAGGGATGCCGGCGTCGGCCAAGATCGTCTGGATCTCCTCCGCCTCGCTGACGTCGCCGGCGACTGCAATCTGAATCATCCGCGCCATAAGCCGAGTGATCTTACGGAACCGCGGCGCGATCCGGTTGGCGGTCCCGCTGCTGCACTGCGCCACCTTTGACGAGCGCCGGCCCCTCCCGCCCGGCGTCCGGATACGGGATCTCGATCACGTCGAAATCGCGCGGGACGACCGTATCCGGAAACACCTCTCGCGCCTCCTGTGCGAGCTCGGGGCCGAAGTAGCGGCTGGACAGGTGCGTGAGCGCGAGCAGCTTCACGCCTGCGACGCGTGCGAGCTCGGCGGCAGCGAGCGCAGTCGAATGGAGGGTCTCTGCCGCCCGCTCCGACTCGTCGACCGCGAACGTCGCCTCGTGAATCAGCACGTCGGCCCCCTGCGACACCTCGAGCACGGGCCGTGATGGAACGCCGTCGCCGGCGATGACGAGTGTCCGGCCCGGCCGTTTCGGACCGACCACCTCGTCAGGCGTGATCGTCCTGCCGCCGGCGAGGACGACGGTCTCGCCGCGCTGGAGGGCCCCGCGCTCCGGGCCCGGGGGGATGCCGAGGGCCTCCGCCCGGGTGACGTCGAAACGACCCGGTCGCGGATCCTCGATGAGCGCGTATCCGACCGCCGAGACGCCGTGCTCGACGCCGAACGTCCGCAACGTGTAGTCCTCCCGTTCGAGGTCCGCCCCGGGGGAAAGCTCGACGAGGTCGAGCGGGAAGGACAGCTTCCCGAAAACCCGGCGGAGCGCACCGAACAGCTCCCGCAGCCCGGGCGGACCGTAGATCGTCAGCGGCAGGTCGCGCCCGCGCAGCGCGAAGGTCTTCAGCATCCCGGGGAGCCCGAGGTAGTGATCGGCGTGGTAGTGCGTGAGGAAGACCTCGCGCAACTCGATCAGGCCGATGCTCGAGCGGAGCAGTTGGCGCTGCGTCCCTTCGCCGCAATCGACGAGCAGGCGCTCGCCGCCGCGCCGGATGAGCAGCGCCGGTGTGCCACGCTGCGCAGTGGGCATCGAGGCGGAGGTGCCGAGGAAGACAACGTCGAGATCCATGGCCTCTTTGGTCGGCGGCGCCGGGCGCCTGCGCCGAGAGTGTAATTTCGCCCGTTTGCGCGGTAGGGTCGCGCCGGGCCGAATGGCGGAGCATCTTCAGGGCGGGAGACTCGCGGCGCGCGCGATCCGGGCGGCTGGCGTCGACACCGTCTTCACGCTGTGCGGCGGCCATGTGATGCCGATCTACGAGGGCTGCCGGCTCGAAAACATCCGGGTCGTCGACGTCCGGCACGAGCAGGCGGCGGGACACGCGGCGGAGGCGTGGGGCAGGATCAACCGGACGTGCGGCGTCGCGGTCGTGACGGCCGGCCCCGGCGTCGCCGGGATCGTCACCGCGGTGGCCAACTCGTTCTCCGCCGGCACGCCTCTCCTCGTCCTCGGCGGCGCCCGCCCGCTCGCACAGGCCGATCAGGGCGCGCTTCAGGAGCTCGACCAGGCCTCGATACTCGGGCCGATCACGAAGTGGTCCGCTGTCTGCACATCCGCCGAGCGCGTCAGCGAGTACGTGGCGGACGGCATGCGGCACGCGCTGGCACAGCCCCGAGGGCCCGTCTACGTGGAGCTGCCGATGGACGTCCTCTTCGCCGAGGCTCCGGCGGACACCCCGGCCGTCCCTCCCCGCCCGCCGCGCACGTTCGGCGACCCGCGCGAGATGATGAAGGCGGCAGAGCTCCTGAACGCCGCGGAGCGGCCCGCCGTGATCGCGGGTAGCGGCATCTGGTGGGACGGCGCCTGGGAGCAACTTCGCAGCTTCGCCGAGAACGGTCGCCTTCCCGTGTTCCTCCAGGGGTCAGGCCGGGGAGCGATCCCGCCCGGCCATGAGCTGCTCTTCCAGCACGCCCGCGGTCTTGCGCTCGACGAGGCAGACGTTGTCTGCGTCGTCGGGACGGCGCTCGACTTCCGGCTGCGCTTCGGCCGCTTCGGCGACGGCGGGAAGCTGGTTCATGTCCACGCAGATGCCGCGGAGCTCGGGCGGAACCGCACGCCCGACGCCGGCATCGCCGCCGATTCCGCCGCTGCGCTCGGGATTCTGGCGGACGCGGTCAAGGGTGCTGCCGCCGCGCGCGGGCAGTGGCTCGAACGGCTCCGTGGTGCCGAGGCGGCCTGGCTCGTGGAGCACGAGGCCGAGATCAAGTCGGATGGCGCGCCGCTGCACCACTACCGACTCGGAGCCGAGCTCGACCGTGTCCTCGACCCGGCGACGGTCGTCGTCGGCGACGGGGGCGACGTCATCGCCGCGGTCTCCCGCGTACTTCGAATCCACCGACCCGGCCACTGGCTCGACCCGGGACCGTTCGGCTGCCTCGGCATCGGGCCGCCGTTCGCGCTCGGCATCGGGGCGGCGCGCGCAGGCGCGAGCATCGTCGTCGTCGCTGGTGACGGCGCGTTCGGGCTGAATGGGTTCGAGTTCGAGTCGCTCACGCGCCACGGCATCCCCGCGGTCTTCGTGATCGGCAACGACGCCGCCTGGGGCGAGATCCGGATTCCGCAGGTCGGCCTTTACGGGCAGGACGCCGAGGTTGCGACGCGCCTCGCCCCCACGCGCTACGACCGGCTCGTCGACGCCTTCGGGGGGCACGGCGAGCACGTCGAACGGCCGGACGAGCTGGCGCCCGCCCTCGAGCGGGCACTTGCCTCGGGAGAACCGGCAATCGTCGATGTCGCGCTCGACCCGAACGCGATGGCCGGACACGCGTACCGCGGTATGTGAACCCGACGTCGCGCAGACGCCTTGACAGCGTGCGCTATCAGCGATATCACTGGCGCATGAGCGACGACGAGTTCACGATTCCCGTCCCGCCGCCCGGGTTCCCGCCCGGACCGCCGGGCTCGCACGACGTCCTGTACTTCCGCGAGGCCGGCTCGTCATCGGGCGCGAAGGAGCACGAGGACATCATGCTGCGGCGCGTTCCGCGGGATACCGCGATGCGCTTCCGCGGCAGCGCGGGCGGCCGCGGGATGACGCACGCGCAGTACCTCACCGCGCTCGTCGATCTCCACCGCCGCGTGCGCGAGCTCGCGGACGCCGGCGACGAGCGCCTCCAGCGAGAGCTAGCGGAGCTCGGGCTGGCGAGCGTCACCGTCTAGCTGGACCGGGACCGGCAGCGGCATCGCCGGGCGACGCGTCGCTCTTCATAAGCGCGACGTAGTCGATCTTGCCGACGCGCGTCTTCGGAAGATCGTCGCGGAACTCCACGTCCCGCGGACACGACCACTTGATCAGGTGTTCGCGGCAATACCGCTTGAGCTCGTCGCCGAGCTCCGGCCCCGCCTGGCCCGGGTTGTTTGGAACCACGAACGCCTTGACGCGCTCGCCCTGCGCCTCGTCCGGTATGCCGACCACGCACGCCTCCGAGACCGCTGGATGCCGGTACAGAACCGCCTCCACCTGCGCCGGGTGCACGTTGAAGCCGGACGACTTGATCATTCGCTTGAGCCGGGAGGTGAAGTAGAAGAAGCCGTCGTCGTCCATCTTCCCGATGTCGCCCGTGTGCAGCCAGGTGCGCCCGTCTGCGTGTTGCCTCAGCGCCGCCTCGGTCGCTTCGGGGTTGTCGAGGTAGCCGAGCATGACCGCGGGTCCCGAAACGCAGATCTCCCCCTCTTCTCCGACCGCTCGTTCCGCCGTCTCACCGGGCTCGCAGATCTTGGCCAGCATGTCCGGGAACGGGATGCCGATGCTCCCCGCCCGCCGGTCTGCGAGCGGCATGGCCATGATTGCGGTCACGGCCTCGGTGAGGCCGTAGCCCTCGAGGAGCTTGACCGTACCTCCGCGATCGGCGACCAGGCGCTCGAACCGCTCGCGCACCGGCTCCGGGAGCGTGTCCGCCCCGGAGAACGCCGCGCGCAGCGACGAGAGGTCCGCGCGGGCGAGTGACTCGTCACGTGCCAGCGCCTCGAACAGCGTCGGCGGTCCGGCCGTCAGCGTCGGCCGCTTCTTCCGCAGGAGGTCGGCGACGATCTTCGGGCTGAACTGCGGCACCATGATCACCCGGGCGCCGGTCAGGAGCGGAGCGTTCACGAGCGCTGCAAGCCCGAACCCGTGGAAGATCGGCAGGACGGCGAGGACGCGGTCGTCCGGTGACAGACCGACCCAGGCCGCGAGCTGCATCGCCTCACTGAGGAAGTTGCCGTGCGAGAGCATGATCCCCTTCGGCTCCCCGGTCGTACCGCCCGAGTAGAGGATCGCGACAAGATCGTCGCTGCCGGCCGGCGTGGCGTCGGCGATCGGGTGATCGCCCTCGATCAGCTCCGACCACCAGCGCACGCGCGGGTCCGGCGGGACGCTTGGGATCTTGCGCCCGCGCGTCAGCCAGAATCCGACCCGCTTCGCGAAAGGAAGCGTGTCCGAGATGCGAGCGAGGACGAGCGTTTCCAGCGGCGTGTCCTCTGCCGCCTCGGCGAAGGCGCCGTAGAAGGCGTCGAGGGTCAGAGCCACGCGGGACCCGCTCATGTTGAGGTACCCGCGAATCTCGGGCGGCGCGGACAGCGGGTGGATCAGCGACGCCACCGCGCCAAGCCGGGCCGCGGCGTAGAAGGCGACAATTCCCTGTGGTGATGTCGGCATCGAGACGGTGATCCGGTCCCCCTCCCCGATCCCGAGGCTCGACAGTGCCGCCGTGAATCGATCGATGACATCGATGAGCTCGCCGTACGTGAGGGTGGAGCCGAGGAAGTCGACTGCGATCGCATCGGGTCGCTCGGCGGCGGAGCGTCGGAGTGCCTCGTACAGCGTGAACTGCGGATAGTCGAGGGAGGCGGGCACGTCCCCGTAGAACTCGAGCCAGGGCCTCCGCTGCGACAGCTCAGTCATGCCCGGAGACCTCGGCCATTGCACTGCTCTCGATTGGCGGCTCATAAGCGGACGGGGATTCGAGATACGCCCGAACGCTGCGCGCCAGCCTGGCTGCGTGGGACCCGTCGAGGTAGCGGTGATCCATCGTCGCGGTCATCGTGAGCATCGGTCGGGCGACGATGTCGCCGTCGACGACCACCGGCTTGACCGTGACCTCGGAGACGAGGGCGAAAATGGGTATGCGGTACAGCGAGGCGAGCGGGCCATACGCCTTTTGCACACCGAACATGCCGACGGAGCTGACCATCGCGCTCCCGAAGGCCTGACGCGGCAGGCCGAGCCGCTTGAGGTCGATGTTCCGGTCCGCAGTCAGCCAGGTCCCGAACCGGAGAGCCGGACGCAGCGCCCAGAGCGGTGCTCGATCCAGCGCGCTCGTCCTGTTCGTAAGCTCGCCCTCTCCCCCGCGAAGTCTCTCGACGCGCGCGACGAGCTCACGCGCAACCTCGACGAGCGACTTCTGGTCGGCCGCGACGACCTTCACTCCCGACACCTCCTCGCCGCTCGCCAGCGACACGACGAAGAAGATGTCGACGGACTCGCGCGGCACGAACGTCCCTCGGTGCAGGCGAACGTTCAGATCCGGGTGCTCTGCCAGCGCGTGCGCGATCGCCTTCCCGACCGCGTGCGTCACCGTCACGCGCACCTCGGTGGCGCTTCGCGCCTCGTCGATGAACGCGAGGAGGTTCGTCGCGTCGATTTCGAGGTCGCCGTAGATCTGTGGATCGCTTGGACTCCTCCAGACGGCGGCTGCGATCCTCCGCCAGCCGGCCGCACGCTTTCGCTCGCCCTTCATACTCGTTCAGGCCCCGGTGAGGCTGGGCCGGCGTGCGCTCGAGGAATCGCAAGCGCCAGCGCGACGAGTACCACGGTGCCGAGGACGATCACAGTCCAGGCCGTGATCGCCACGATACGCCTCTGCGACGATCCGCACAAGCGAGAGCCCGATCGCCAGCCTGCGCAGGGGCCGATGGAAGGGTGTACTCGTCGGAGCCGCTGTGGATTGGAGGGCCGGCCCCAGGCCGTCCGGCCCTCCAATTCTTCCCGCTGGCCTACGGCGGTAGCGTCAGTCGCTCACCCGGCCGAAGCAGGGTTCCCCCGAGGTCGTTCGCCTCGCGGATCTTCCACACCCCCTCCCGCGGATCGCCGCCGTAGGCGTCCACTGCAATCGTCCACAGCGTGTCTCGCGGCTTCACAACGTAGTGCCGCGGGTTCCCCGACCCGCTGGACGAACGCGCGACGATCGCCCAGATCGCGACCGCCAGCACCGCAACAAAGAGCACTCGACCGAACATACGTACGCATGATAGAACGAACGTACGTTCGTGTCAAGCCGGAAACGTCACGAGGCTTGGATCGATCGCTCTGGAGCGCACTTCGAGACGCAGCATCGCCCGCGCCGGCGCGCGGCGCCGTTCCGTCGGACTACCCGGGTTGAGGATCCAGCGGCCGTCCAGACGGTCAACCTGCGGAATGTGTGTGTGGCCGTACACGATGGCGTCGCACTCCGGAAACCAGCCGGCAAGCCGCTCCGCGCGCCTCGAGGCCGGACCGGCGATGTGCACCATCCCGATGCGAACGCCGGCCGCCTCGACGACCGTCCGCTCGGGGAGTCGGGCGCTGAGCGCCGCCTCGTCCATGTTCCCGTGCACGGCCTCGACCGGTGCCAGCTTGGCGATCTCGTCGAGCGCTTCCGCCGTCACGACGTCGCCCGCGTGGAGAATCAGATCGGCTCGTGCCAGCTCGTCGAGGCATGTTGGCGGGAGCCGGCGCGCGCCCCGCGGAAGGTGCGTGTCGGCGATAACGGCAATCCTCACGTCGAGACGGCGACGCGGATGCCTTCCAGCACCGCGTCGACCAGGCGCTGCGACCCGAAGCGGACGGGGTCGTCGGCGGGGAGGCCCGTCTCGTCCTGCGCGGCCCGCACGGCGGCGTGTGCCTCGTTCTCTACGAGGCCGCGCGTGTTGACCGCCACCGCCGCGACGCGAGCCGGTCGCGCCAGCAAGGCGTTCCGCTCGTGTAGCTCGATCAGCTCGCGGAGTGACGGCATCGGGAACGCCGGGTTGTCGTCGACGAACTCCTGACCCCATCGGTGACAGAGCACGAGCGCGTGCGGCGCGCTGCCGTGAAGCAGGCCAAGCGTGACACCCGAGTACGCGGGGTGCGTCAGCGAGCCCTGGCCCTCGACCCAGAGCAGCTCGCCGTCCCGCTCCACGCCCTCGACGACGAGCCGTTCCGCGGCGCCGGCGATGAAGTCCGCGACGACGGCATCGACGGCGATGCCCCAACCTGCGATGGCGATCCCCGTCTGCCCGGTCGGCACGAAGCATGAGCGAAGGCCCCGCGCCTGCGCCTCCCGATCGAGCTCGAGCGCAACCGTCATCTTCCCGATTGCACAGTCGGAGCCGACGGTGAGGACGATCTGCGCCGGAACCTGGAGATTCGCGCCGGACGGAACGTCGAGCCCCAGAGGCGGCCGGCGGAGGTCCCGGAGCTCTGCGCCATGGCGAGCCGCGAGCTCGACGAGTTCCGGGTCGTTGGTCACGAACTCGTGCAGCCCGTTCTCGACGTCGAGGCCGCGGGCAACGCATACCCGCAACAGCTCGCGCCAGGCCGGCGGGAACCTGCCGCCCTGGGTGGCGACCCCGACCAGCGCGGTCGTAGGGCCGAACGGCAGCGCGTCCTCGACCGTCGCGACGATCGGGATGCCGCGGTACTCGTCTCCCGCGCGCTCCGAGTCGAGGATCGCGACCACGAGGTCGCGGCCGTAATGGATCACGCCGCGGGCGGTCTTCCCGTAGTGGGGATCGCCGGAGCGGCCCTCAGCGAGGATCAGGAACCGTTTGTCGCGCCCGCGTGACACCAAGGCCCGGCGCCTCCGAGGGTAGCTGGACGCCCTCGACGAACGAGACGCCCGGCCACGGATCCTCTGCCAGCAGCAGGTTTCCGTCGAGGTCGACGTGATCGAACAGGCTGGCGACCTGTGCCCCGGCCGCGATCCCGAGGCCGGTCTCGACCATACAGCCGAGCATGACGCCGAGACCCAACGCGCGCGCGGCGTGGACGACACGGATCGCCTCTCGGATCCCCCCGGCCTTCGCCAGCTTGACGTTGACACCGTGGGCGACGCGCGCGCAATCTGCGACGTCTGCGGACGTGTGGCAGTTCTCGTCGAGGTAGATCGGGATCGGCGCGCACTTCTTCAGCTGCGGCGTCTCGAGCGCCTCGCGGGCGGGGATCGGCTGCTCGCAGTACTCGACGCCGAGGGCCGCCAGCCGGGGCAGCGCATCGAGTGTCTCGTCGACCGTCCAGTACTCGTTGACGTCGACCTGAAGCGGGACATCGGTGACGCCGCGCACGGCCTCGACGCGTTCGATGTCGTGGCCGTCACGCCCGCCGAGCTTCAGCTTGAGCCGCTTGAACCTGCCGGCGCGCTCGGCCTTCTTCGCCATCTCGTCGGGATCTCCGAGGCCGATCGTCCAGGATGTGGGCGGCCCGGCGCCGCCCAGACCGAGCAGGCGCCACACCGAAAGGCCGACGAGCTTGCCGCACAGGTCGTGAAGCGCGGCGTCCAGCGCGGACATGGCCGCCCGCTCCACCGGCACGCCGGAGAGCCGAGCGCCGATCTCTTCGAGGGCGAACGGGTCGTCTCCGAGCAGGTCGGCATGCGATTCGACAAATGCCATCGCTGAGCTCACCGTTTCGTCGTAACGGTCGATCGGAGCCCCCTCCCCGAACCCACTAACGCCCTCGTGCCGGATCTCGACCTCGACGAGCTCCGCTTCGTCCTGTGAATCCCGCGCGATGACGAACGTCTCGGCGAGCGGGACGGTGACGAGCCGGGCGGCGACCTCCACGGTCCTACCCTAGCTCGGCGCGAGCGCGGCCTGCCGCGCCGGCCCCGGCTAGACTGCGTCCCACGCGCCCGTAGCTCAGGGGATAGAGCGCGCGCCTCCGGAGCGCGAGGTCGCAGGTTCGATTCCTGCCGGGCGCATTACCCGGCTCTCCCTTGCTCATGTGGGACCTCATCGCAGGTCGCCCTCGTATCTCGGATGTGAGACGCGCCGGAGCGGTTGCGCTCGTTCTCGCCGCCGCCGCGGCGGCCGCGACTGTGGCGCGTGCGGACGGCGGCGGGCGAGCGACCGGTCTCGCGACCGCGGCCGGGAACGTCTGGACGACGGTGCCCGGCGGAATCCTGCCGCTCGATCCACGCACCGGCCGGATCGTCGGCCCGGCCACTGCGACGGGGCGGCTGGCCGAGCTGACGAGCGGCGGCGATCAGTTGTGGGGACTGCGTCCGTGGACGCTCGTGCGGATCGACCTCCGTCGGCATGCCGTGAGCGAGTTCCACATTCACGGGCCCGCGTATGCGTTCGCCGCCGGGTTCGGATCCGTCTGGGTCGCGAACATCCGCGACGGCACGCTTTCGCGGATCGACGTGCGGTCAGGCCGAACGGTCGCGACGATTCGCGGCATCGGACGCGAAGCGGAGAGCGTGGCCGTCGGGTTCGGGTCCGTTTGGATCTCGAGCGTCGGCCCGTGGCGGAAGGGGCCGGGCGGTGTGATGGTTCCGGTGGGGCGCGGCGCGGTCACCCGGGTCGATCCGGGCCGCAACGCGATTGTCCGGCGCATCCGCGTCGGTCGCGGGGCCGCGGCCGTCGTAACCGGCGAAAGCAGCGTCTGGGTGGCGAACAGCCGCGGTGTCCGTCCCGACGACACCGTGAGCAGGATCGACCCCCGGACGAACCGCGTCACCGCGACGATCGTGGTGCCTCACGGCGCGGCCGGCGTCGCGGCCGGCGCGGGCTCAGGGTGGGTCATAGAATCGCCGAGCGGTGGCGGCGGCAACCTGACCCGGATCGATGCCGCGACCGACCTCACGCGGACGACGCGGCTTCGCCCGAGCTGGATTCCAGGCGCCGTTCTCGTCTCGGGCGGCAGAATCTGGGTCGCTGACGAGGGAACGGCCACGGTGCTCCGGATCGACCCGCGGACGCTCCAGCGCACGGTGGCGCGCATCGGCATTCCATCGCTACCGCCGCCGCGGATCGAGGCACCGGCACTCGAGCGCAGCGACGGCGGCGTCGACTGGCGCCCGCTCGCTGCGATCGGCGGGCTCCTCTTCGCCGGTCTGATCGCCGGCGCGGCGCTCGTTACGCGTCGGATCCGGGCGGCTTAGTTTCCGCGACAGCAGTCGCCGCCGCAGCAGCCGCAGTCGCAGTCTTCGTCACCGCAGCCGCAGTCACAGCTGAAGATGGCTTGGTCGGTCTTGCTCACGATGAACCTCCTTCGAGATCGACGAGGCTGGTAAGGCGGCCGGCAGCGTCCGGGTCGAGCGAGAAGTAGGCCCACTTCCCACGCTGCTCGCGCTCGAGGATGCCCGCGTCCACGAGCCGCTTGAGGTGGTGGCTGACCGTTGGCTGCGACAGGCCGAGGGGCTCGATCAGGTTGCAGACGCAGACCGGCTCGTCGGTCGTGGCGAGCAGGTTCACGATCCGGACTCGGGCAGGGTCGCCGAGTGCCCGGAAGAGCTCCGCGGTGGCAAGCGCTTCGCCCTCCGAGAGCACGGGAGCCGCGAGCGGTGCGCAACAGACCAGAGGACGAATCGTCTCGGCCATAGATCGACGGTCGTCAATATATCGAGAACCGTCGATCTGTCAAGTCGCACTTTCGGCACACCCTCGGCAAGCCGCCGTACGACTTTCCGTGGGATGCTGAAGGGTCGAGCGTTTTCAGGGGTCAGACCCGACCGCGAAGCGGTCTGTCCGCCGAAGGCGGACCAGTGGAAGGGGTCTGGGGGAACCGGGAGGTTCCCCCAGCGGCAACCGGGTGCACGACCGACCCGACCGCGAAGCGGTCTGTCCGCCGAAGGCGGACCAGTGGAAGGGGTCTGGGGGAACCGGGAGGTTCCCCCAGCGGCAACCGGG
>Ga0075424_100000481_pt1 | contig 31224 bp, 24 predicted proteins | sample SoiMethybrSBSTD3_FD_75301 | JGI IMG/M metagenome (GOLD analysis project Ga0075424, IMG submission 75301) | Bulk soil microbial communities from a Populus tree surrounding site in Tennessee, USA - Soil MetaG P. TD hybrid SBSTD3 | ecosystem: Environmental > Terrestrial > Soil > Tree plantation... | reverse complement strand
CTGTTCGGCCAGGTTCCCGACAAGGCCTATGGTACGGCGGAGTGGTACCGGCAGCTGTGGCGGGCCGCGCGCAACTTTGCCGTTGTCGCCGACCTGACCGTGGCGGTGCTGGGCGGGGGCCTCAAAGTCAAGCAGAAGCTGACCGGGCGCCTGGCCGACGCGCTCTCCGAGCTCTATTTTCTCGCCTGCGTGCTCAAGCGCTACGAGGATGATGCCAAGCCGGCGAACGACCGGCACATCGTGGCGCTCGCGGCCAGCAACGGCCTCTACCGCTTCCAGGAGGCGCTGCGCGGCGTGATCGACAACTTCCCCGTCGCGGCGGTGCGTTGGTTGATGCGCGGGGTCGTGTTCCCCTTCGGCAGCCACTACCGTCCGGCGCCCGACCAGCTCGGGCAGCGCGTCACCGAGCTTGTGCTGGTGCCCGGCGAGGTGCGTGAACGCCTGACCCGGTTCATTTTTGTCTCACGCAACCCGGACGATCCCACCGGCCTCTTGGAAGTGACCTTTGCCAAGGCGGTCGAGGCGGAAGCCGCCGAACGCAAGCTCGACCGCGCCGTGCGCGCCGGCACCGTGCAGCGCGTGCATGGCAACGATTGGATCGGCGAGGCAGTTGCCAAGCAGGTCTTGAGCGACAGCGAAGGGCAAATGTTGCGCGAACTGGAAAAGCTGACGCATCGCGCGATTGCCGTGGACCATTTCGATGCGGCCGAGGTGCGGCCCCATTATATGACGCCCGGCCACAACGCGCGGGCGATGCGAAGTGCGGCGGAGTGAGGCAAACATGATGGCCGAATTGCTGAGCTTGCGGGACTGGCGCTGCTCGATCGATCCGCAGGGTATCGCTTGGGCGGTGTTCGATCGCGAGGGCGAAAGTCAGAACTCGCTGGGCCAGCGCCCGCTCGAGGAGCTGGCGCAAATCGTTGATTGGGCCGAGCGCGGCGCGCGGGAGCGCAGCATCCGCGGGCTGGTCATCGGCTCGGGCAAGGCGAAGGGCTTTATCGTCGGTGCCGATGTGCGCGAGTTCGAAGCCATTACGAGCGAGCAACAGGTGATCGACGGCGTCAGCCTCGTCAACACCCTGTTCGATCGTATCGAGCGCATGCCGGTGCCGGTGGTGTGCACGGTGCATGGTTTCTGCTTGGGTGGAGGCCTCGAGCTTGCGCTTGCCTGCCATTGGCGTATTGCCACGGCCGATCCGGCGACGCGGCTGGGCTTCCCCGAGGTCAGGCTCGGCATCTTCCCGGGCTTCAACGGCACTGCGCGCTCCATCCGGCAGGCCGGTGCGCTGAGCGCCATGCAGATCATGCTGACGGGCTCGATGCTCCGGGCCGGCGCCGCCCGCGGCATGGGTCTCATCGACGAGTTGGTGACAAGTCCGCTCAATCTGGCGTGGGCGGCGCGCCGCGCCATCCAAAGAAACCGCAAATCGAAGGCGGCCGGGGGCTGGAAGGCGCTGTTGCGCTTCGCCCCGGCGCGCGGCTTGTTGGCCAAGAGACTGCGCACGGAGACCGCCAAGAAGGTGCGCCAAGAGCACTATCCCGCGCCCTTCCGCCTGATCGACTTGTTCGAGGCGCACGCGGGCGACCTCGAAGCCATGAAGCTCGCCGAGACGCGCGCCTTCGCCCCGCTGATGCTGAGTGATACCTCGCGCAACCTGCGCCGGGTCTTCAAGCTCTCCGAGCTCTTGAAGGCGCAAGCACCCAAGGATCTAAAGTTCAAGCCGCTGCGCGTGCATGTGATCGGCGCCGGCGTGATGGGCGCCGACATTGCCGGCTGGTGTGTGGCATCCGGCATGGAAGTGTCGCTGCAAGACCTGAACGAAGAGCAGCTCAACAAGGGCCGCGAGGCCCAGAAGAAGCTGTTCGGGCGCAAATTCAAGACCAGGGCGCAACGCGAGGCCGCCATGGCGCGCCTGATCGCCGACCCCAAGGGCTTTAACATTCCGCGCGCCGACGTGGTGATCGAGGCCATCGTCGAGAAGCTCGAGAGCAAGCAAGCTCTGCTCAAGTCGATCGAGGCAAAGCTGAAGCCGGGTGCGGTGCTGGCGACCAACACCTCCTCGATCGAAATCGAAAAGATCGCCGAGGCGCTGAGCGAGCCAGGTCGCCTGATCGGCATACACTTCTTCAATCCGGTGGCGCAGATGCCCCTAGTGGAGGTCGTGCGAGGCGCCCAAAGTGAGGCCGAGCAGGTGGCGAAGGGCTGCATCTTCGTCACCTCCGTCGACAAGTTTCCCCTGATCGTGAAGAGCAACCCGGGCTTCCTCGTCAATCGCGTGTTGGCACCCTACATGTTGTCGGCGCTGCAGCGCCTGGAGCGCGGCGAGGCCAAGGAAAAGATCGATGAGGCGGCGCGCACGTTCGGCATGCCGATGGGACCGATCGAGCTTGCCGACACCGTCGGGCTCGATGTTTGCGCCCACGTTGGCAGCATCCTGAAGCTGGCGCCCGCGGGCGCCAGCAAGCTCGATCAGATGGTGGCCGCCGGCAAGCTCGGCAAGAAATCGGGCGAAGGTTTCTACGTGTGGAAGAATGGCAAAGCCGAAAAGAGCAAACCCGAGCAGCCCTATGAGGCCTTCGAGCTCGAGCGCTTGGGGCGCGAGCTGGTCGATCCGCTGATCCGCGAATGCGAACGCTGCCGCGACGAAAAGATCGTCGATAGCGCCGATCTGGTCGATGCGGGGGTGATTTTCGGCACCGGCTTTGCGCCATTCCGGGGCGGCCCGCTGCATTTCCGGGCCAACGAGCAGAAATCCAACGTCGAGCCCTTGCGGCGCACCGCGGCGGCCTGAACGGGCTGCGGCGTGGGGACGAAGAGGTTTGCCGCCGGCCGGGCGGCAGCGAAGGAGCTGGAGCGATGGAACAAACACTGCGGCGGGTTGGCGTTGTCGGTGGTGTACGCATTCCCTTCTGCCGGTCCAACACGCTTTATCGCGATCAATCCAACCTGGCGATGCTGACGGCAACGCTGAACGGGCTCGTCGATCGATATAATCTTGAAGGCGTGCACATCGACGAGGCGATCGGGGGTGCCGTCGTCACGCATTCCAAAGATTGGAATTTGGCGCGCGAGGCCGTGCTCGGCAGCAAGCTGGCACCCTCGACGCCCGGCATCACCTTGCAGCAAGCCTGCGGCACCAGCCTGCAGGCGGCCATGATCCTGCAGGCGAAGATCGCAACCGGCCAAATCGAGTGCGGCATTGCCATGGGCTCCGACACCACCTCGGATGCGCCGATCGTGTTCAAGGAGAAATTCGCGCATCGTCTCGTCGAAGCGCAGAACGCCAAGTCGTTCGGCCAGCGTATGGCTGCCTTCAAGGGCTTTTCACCCGCCGAGCTTGCCCCGCAGCCGCCGAGCGTCAGCGAGCCACGCACGGGGCTATCCATGGGGCAGCATACCGAGCTGATGGCGCAGGAGTGGCATATTTCCCGGAGCGAGCAGGACCGGTTCGCGCTGGAAAGCCATCGCAAGGCCGCCGAAGCCTACCGCTCGGGCTATCTGGACGACCTCGTCGTGCCCTTTGCCGGCGTCTTTCGCGACAATAATTTGCGGGAGGATGCCAGCCTCGACCGGCTGGCCACGCTGAAGCCGGCCTTCGATAAAACCGAACGCGGTACGCTGACGGCGGCCAATTCGACGCCGTTGACCGACGGAGCGGCTTGCGTCCTATTGGCTTCCGAGACCTGGGCGGCCAGCCGCGCGCTGCCCGTCGAGGCCTATCTGACGCACGCGCAGACCGCGGCCAATAACTTCGTCGCCGGCGACGGCCTGCTGCTGGCGCCGACCATCGCGGTGTCGCGCTTGCTCGAGCGCGCCCAGCTCACCCTGCAGGATTTCGATTATTACGAGATCCATGAAGCATTCGCCGCACAGGTGCTCGTCACGCTCAAAGCCTTCGAGGATGCGGCCTATTGCAAAAGCGTGCTCGGTCGCGACGCCCCGCTGGGTTCGATCGATCGCGCCAAACTCAACGTCAAGGGCTCGAGCCTGGCCTTCGGCCACCCATTTGCCGCTACCGGCGCCCGCATCATTGCCAACCTCGGCAAGCTTCTCGCCGAGCACGGCGGCCGCGGGCTGATCTCGGTGTGCACGGCAGGCGGCATGGGCGTTGCCGCCATCATGCAAAGCGCGCAGGCGGCGGCCCAGCGGGCCGCCGCCTGACGGCGCACCCGGGTGCCGGGCGCGCTGCTTTCGACGCCGAGGCTGAGCCCATGAGGTGCCCCGGCTCAAAACGCTGGTCGCTTAGCGGCCTTGGTCGGTACAGCTGAAGATTGGCCGACCGCCCTGGCCGCTATCGACCCAACCGACAACCTTGCAATCAGCCGCACTGGCCGAGGCGGCGGCCCCCGCCAACATGGATAGACCGAGTAGAGCTCCCACAATCGTTCTCATGATGATCTCCTCCGAGGATTGTCCCGGCTCATTGCCTGCGGAGCCGTGACCCACAGCGCGGAACTGGGAGGCGCAAAGCCATTGGGCAACCTGGCCTCACCGAGCATTGAGTGAACGTGATTGGCATGCCGATCGCGCATGCCCTCGATGCCGCCGGCGCAGGGTCGGATTAGGTCGCGCTTGCGACAGGGCAGGACGCTGGACAGGGCCTGGCTTCCCTCACCCCGCGACAAAACCCGTGGCAAGGGCGCGCGCCCAATCCTCGCGGCCGTACTCGGCGGCGCGCCGCGCGGCGGCCGCCCAATCGTAGGCAATCGCCAGCAGCTCGACGCGCCAGCCCGAGGCCGTGGCGTTGAGGAGGCCGTAGCGCGCATGTGGACTGCCCGCTTCGGACACATGCGCCGGCGGTGTCGGATCGAGGTAGCCAGGGCAGCCGACAGAACCGGGATTGACGATGAGCACGTTTTCGGGCGTCCGCACGACGCTTGCCCGATGCGAGTGTCCACAGAGGACGACGGATCGATCGAGCCCATCGAGGCGCTGGCGAAGCTGCGCGGGAGCGGCCGGCGCCAGGCGTCCCGCGACCACGTCCTCAATCAGGTACTCAACGTCGCTGCGCGGCGTACCGTGTACGGCCACGATATCGTCCCCGAGGTCCAGGCGCGGCGGTAGGGCCCTGAGGCTTTCAATCTGCGTCGCGGTCAGCCGATCGAAGGCAAAGGCATCGGAGGGGCCCATGCGGTCGCGGCTCATTTCCCCGAGCCAGCGGTCGTGGTTGCCACGCACGGTGGCCAGCGCCTCGCGCTCGAGGAGGTGCATGGTTTCAGCCGGCCACAGCGGTCCGGAGACGCAGTCGCCGAGATTGACAATACTGGCGACGCCGGAGGCTTTGATGTCGGCCAGCACGGCTTCCAGGGCGGGGAGATTGCCGTGGATGTCGGCGATGATAGCGAGCCTTTGCATGGGGCGCTCCGCGGTCGAGGCCAAGCTTCAGCTGGGGGCGCCGTGGCGCCCGGCACCGGGCGGCTCGGCTGGGCCGTTCATTTGGCCTTTGTCCGCTTCGCCTCCTCGGCCTTCAACTCTTTTTTGGAGAGCTTGCCGATCATGGTCTTGGGAAGGGCATCGCGGAATTCGATCTCGGCCGGCATTTCGATTTTGGAGAGCTTCGTCTCGAGGTGGCGGCGAATGTCGTCGGCCGTCGCCGTGGCACCGGCCTTCAACTTGATGAAGGCCTTGGGAGCTTCGCCGCGGTAATCGTCCTTGATGCCGATCACCGTCACCTCTTCGACGGTGCGATGCTCATAGATCGCCTCCTCGATGCGGCGCGGATAGACATTGTAGCCCGAGCATATGATCAGGTCCTTGATCCGATCGACGATGAAAATGAAGCCCTCCTCGTCCATGACGCCGACATCGCCGGTGCGCAGGAAGTCGCCGACGAACTGATTGGCCGTCTCTTCCGGCTTGCGCCAGTAGCCCTTCATGACCTGGGGGCCCTTGACGCAAATCTCGCCCTTCTCCCCGAGCGCCACCTCCTTGCCGGGATCGGCCAGGTCGCGCAGTGAGACGATCGTGCCGGGCAACGGCTGGCCGATCGAGCCCTCCTTCACGGGCCCTTCCACGGGATTGCAGGTGACGCTGGGGGAGGCTTCGGTCAGCCCGTATCCCTCCACGACTTTGCAGCCGGTCAGTCGCTCGAAGCGCTGCTTCAGCTCGACCGGCAACGGTGCGCCGCCCGAAACGCAGTATTTGAGGGAGGATAGATTGAAACTCTGCAGCCGCGGGTGGTTCAGGATGGCCGTGAACATGGTGGGCACGCCCGGCATCACGGTCGGCTTGTTCTTGTCGATCAGCTTCATGGCGTCGTCGAGGACGAAGCGCGGCATGATGACGAGTTCGGCGCCCTGGGAAACGGCGAAATTCATGACGGCGGTCATGGCGAACACGTGAAAGAAGGGCAGGGCCGCCAGCGCGCGCTCCTGACCGGGTGCCAGATTGACGGCCCAGGCGGCGCTCTGCTGGCAATTGATGGCGATGTTGGAATGCGTCAGCATCGCCCCTTTGGGCGTGCCGGTCGTGCCCCCGGTATATTGCAGCACGGCAATGTCCTTGTCGGGATCGACGGGGATGGGGTGGGGATCCGGTGCGTGGTCCATGACGCTGGCGTCCGCCACGAGCTTGGCCGCGACGGGGGACTTCTCCGGTCGTCCCAGGTCCTTGCCCTTAAACAGCTTGAACAGCACAGACTTGGCGCCCGGCAAAAGGGCGGGAAAGCTGGCGACGATGGCGCGCTTGAGGGTTCCTGCCGTCAGCAGGGCTTCGACCTTGTCGAACAAGAGCTTGAGGTCGAGGGTGACCATCAGCTCGGTTTGACTGTCGCGCAGCTGAAACGTCAGCTCTTCTTGGGTGTAAAGCGGATTATAGTTAACGACCGTGCCGCCGGCGCGCAGAATGCCGAAGTAGTAAATGAGGTACGTGGGGCAGTTGGGCAGGAACAGGCCAACGCGCGTGCCTTTGCGCACGCCTAACGCCTTGAGCCCGGCCGCAGCTCGCGCCGCGCGCTGGCCGATCTCCTGGTAGGTGAGGGTTTTGCCCAGAAAATTTGTGCAGGGGCGCGCGGGATGCTTCTGCACGGCGGTCTCGAGCAGGTCATAGACCGCCTGCGGCACCAGGGCCGTGTTCCAGTCGACGCCGGCGGGGTAGCGCTGCAGCCAGGGATGGGCGGGCCCCCCGCCCTCCGGCGCACTCAATGGCCGCGCGGCTGGCGACATTTTGCGGTTTCCCTCAGGGCTTGAAGAGCGGTCCGGCACTCATCATGTGTGGCAGTGCGCGCAGGCGTTAACCGCCTGCCTCGCCATTGAACACGCTTTTGCCGGCGATGGCCAGATTGGGGGTGGAACTGGCCCAGGAGCCGGGGAGCAACCAAGGCAGCGGATCTGCGGGGCCATCTGCTGGACTTGTCGGGGTTTTCCGTATATGTGACGCCTCGAATTGACCATCCGGGGTGCCCGGAGCGTGTAAGGCCATCAGCTAACAAAGGTCCCGACTTGCCTGGCAGGGCACGGATTGGGAGATCGCAATGGACGACGTGGCAGGTAAGATTGTCGATATCCTAAAGAAGCATATGAAGGAGCCCAGGGATGACATAGGGCTCTCCACCGCGCTCACGGACCTGAAGATCGAATCGCTCGATCTTGCCATGATCGTGTTCGATATCGAGGATACCTTCGGCATTGAAATTCCCTACAACGCCAACGAAGAAGCGGCGGATTTCAAGACCGTCGGTTCGGTCGTGGAGCGGGTTCGCGGTTTGATCGAGAGCTCCGGAGCGGCCGCGGCTAAGGCTTGAAGCGTCGGCGCATCGGCTCCCATCCATAGCGCCCCGTTTCGTTCTGAACACAGGAAACCAGCATAAAATGGTCATGTCTGGCGCACCGCGCCGCGTCGTTGTTACGGGCATGGGCGTGGTGACGCCGATTGGCACGACGGTGGCGGATTTCTGGGCGGGCTGCCGGGAAAGCCGGGTCGGCGTCGGGGCGCTCGGCGGCTTTCCCCTGGACGATCTGAAAATCCTGATCGCGGCCCAAATCAAGGATTTCGATCACAAGGCGCGGCTCGGCCATTTCAAGCGCGACAAGATCATCCTGCACGTGGACCGCTACTCGTGGTTTGCGGCCGCCGCTGCCGATGAGGCCATCAAACAGGCCGGCCTCCAGGTGCCCTTCGCCAACGGCTATCGCGTCGCCTGCATCATCGGTTCGGGCGCCGGCGGCCTGCAGACCATGGAAACCTCCTACCGCGACCTCTTTATTCTCAAGAAGAAGGCAACCCACCCGCTTACCCTGTTGCGCTTCATCGGGTCCTCGGCGGCGGCCCACGTCGGCATCGAGTACGGCATCAAGGGGCCGACCTTCGCCACCTGCAGCGCCTGCTCGACGGCCGCGCACGCCATCGGTATCGGTATGGACTACATCCGGCATGGCATGACGGACGTCGCCATTGTCGGCGCCTCCGAGGCGGTCATCAACTACGGGGTGATGCGCGCATGGCAGGCCATGCACGTGCTCTCGCCGGAAGGCATCTTTCCCTTCGCCAAACGGCGCAACGGGACGGTATTGGGGGAAGGCGCGGGCGTGCTCGTGCTGGAAGCCGAGGAACACGCGCGCGAACGCGGCGCCAAACCGCTGGCGGAATTGCGTGGCTTCGGCATGACCTCCGACAGCAAGGATATGGTCAATCCGGACATTGAGGGGCCGAGCGAGGCGATGCGCCTGGCATTGGCCGACGCGCGCTTGTCGCCGGGCGAGATCGACTACCTCAACGCCCATGGGACGGCGACGACCATCAACGACAAGAACGAGACCAACGCCATCAAGAACGTATTCGGCAAGCACGCCTATGAGCTCGCCGTGTCCTCGACCAAGTCCATGCACGGTCATCCCCTGGGCGCGGGTGGTGGGATCGAGGCGGTCGCCTGCGTCAAGGCCATGCAGGACAATTGGGTGCCGCCGACGGCGGGTCTCGACGAGCCCGATCCCGATTGCGACCTCGATTACGTGCCCAATGTCGGCCGCGACAAGCGCGTGACCTATGCCATGTCTAATTCCTTCGCCTTCGGTGGGCTCAACGCCGTGCTGGTGTTCGGACCGGCGCCCAATTAGACCCTAATGGGTTCGGTCTGCTCGCCAACTGCCAATGCGGACGGCAAACGGCCAGGCCAGGTCCGGGGGGCATGAGCTACCACGCGCTGCCGCCGCTGCTATGGCAGGCCGGGCCACTGTCAAAGACAGGGCCACGGTTTAGCAGGCGCACGGTCTTGCAGGGCGCTTGCTTAGGGAACTCAACCCGCGACCTCCCTTCGGGTGAGCCGTTCGGCCGCACAGCAAAGCTTAGGCCGTCGCACGTGCGCCACGTTCCTCAAATCTCGGGCGAGAAACGTCCAATTCCGTATGCAATGGAGGTTGGCGGCGCTTAGGGATTTCGACCATGCTCACGTCGTCTCCGTCAGTTGGACCTGACTTTTACAGGCCATTGCGGCGGGGACGGCGAGCGCTGCGTCGCTCGACCGGAAGGGAGCGGTGACGGTGCAATCGCCGCCGCTCCCGTGCGACTTGGCGCCCCAAAGTCGCACTATTCATAACGTCGTGCTAGCTGAGTTGACGAGCCGGGGCAGAAACTGCAAGACAGGATCCATGTATCGGCTCCTTTTGGCAGGCCTGATTGCGGTTGCGGTGGCGCTTGCCCCGATAGGCGCAGCCTTGGCTGCAAGTAGCGCCATGTCCAAGGCGCCCATGCACGATTGCCACGGCAAGAAGACCGTTAAGGAGCATTCATGCTGTGACAAGATGGCCAAAAGCCCGGATCAATGCGGCAGCAAATGCTGCAAGTTGATCGGTATGGTTGTCATTCTGTCTGCGATTGAGCCCGCAACTGTCCCTCCGCCGGAGGAGGTTCAACCGCAAAAACCTCCAGACTGGCGCTTGCGACCCCGGCCACCGCCGCCTCGATCCTAGTCCTTCCCAACGGTATCGACCACGACCGCCCTCGGTGGCCGTGGATGTGTCGATGCGCGTTGCTAAACGCGCACACTTCCGTCGATCTAGGAAGGACATCTTGCCAATGAACCCAACCATTCGAGCACTCGCCGTGTCCGCGGGCCTCGCCCTCGTCGTTGCTACAGCCGCCCATGCCGGGCCCAACGACTACACGTTCGAGCCTGTCAAAGTTGATGTGAAGAATGGCCCGGCAAGCGAACTTGCAGTGCGTGTCGTCAACAAGTCGACCGGCAAACCCGTCGAAGGCGTCGTGCTGTTCCGGACGCGCCTAGACATGTCACCAGACAGCATGGCTGAGATGACGGCGAAGCACGCCGCTCAACCATCGAATGAATCTGGCGTCTACAAGTTCCGTGCTGATCTGACCATGGCCGGTGGATGGGCTCTCAAGCTAATGGCAAAGGTGCCGGGCGAAAAAGAAACGGTCCAGGCCACCGTCGTCTTCCAGGCGAAGTAGGCGGTACGTCATGAAGACGATCATCGCAGCGGGGACCGCTCTAGCGGTCCTCGCTGGCGCTATAGCCGGCTACCGGATCGGAGCCGGCACTTGGCCAAGCCTCCGTTCGAATCCACCGCGGCCCACTGCTACAGAAGGCTCTACTCGGACGCCTACGGCTGATCGCGCGATCCTCTACTGGCAGCATCCAGACGGAGACGCGGACTATTCTCAATCAGCCAAGAAGACGGCGGACGGCCGCGAATACCTAGCCGTTTACGAAGATCAAGAGGCAGATTTTAAAGAGGGAAAATGGGAAAAGCCCAAAGGCGAAAGGAAGATCGTGTACTACCGCAACCCGATGGGGTTGCCCGACACGTCGCCGGTCCCAAAGAAAGATTGGATGGGGATGGATTACATCCCCGTCTATGAGGGCGAAGGGGATACCGGTCACACCGTCAAAATCTCCCCTGGAAGATTGCAGCGCACCGGTGTGAAAACCGCCGTCGTCGGCAAAAGTCCACTCACGCAATTCCTCAAAGCCCCCGGTGTTGTCGCCTTCGACGAGACGAGATTGTCGGTCGTCGCCATGCGGTTCGACGGCTACATCAACAAGGTGATGCCGGTTACCAGCGGTACCCACGTGCACAAGGGGGAGCCGTTAATGTCCGTGTTTGGTCAGGACCTACTCAATGCGGGCGTACAGATTATCATCGAGGAGGTGACGGGATGGAGGGGGCCGGAACGCGGCGAGGCCGTGGCCGCGCCGGGCGCCCGCGATCCGCGCGGCCGCGTCGTCGGCGCCCGCCGTCGTCTGGAGAACCTGCAAGTACCTGCGGAAACCATCGAGGAGATCAAAAAGTCCCGCCGCGTTCCCGATGCGATCACTTGGCTCGCCCCTCAGGACGGTATTATCACCGAGCGTAATGCCGTCGATGGGCAAGCATTCAAGGCCGGCGACGTGCTGTTCCGGCTTGCCGATCATTCCAGCATATGGGTGCTGGCCGATGTCGCTGAGGCAGATGTCGGCCAGTTGAAACCGGGACAGCCCGTCACGATGCGCACCAAGGCGCATCCTGGCCGGCTGTTCGAGGGCAAGGTGGGCGTCGTCTATCCGCATCTCATGAAAGAGACCCGCACGGCGCGTGTGCGCATCGGGATGCCGAACCCCGATCTCGCCCTCTTGCCCGATATGTACGGGGAGGTTGAGATCGCAACGGGCTCTGACGTACCGGTTGTCGTGGTTCCAACCAATTCCATCATCGACAGCGGCACCCGGCAGGTCGTGATTGCCGATTTGGGCGATGGCCGGTTCGAACCCAGGGATGTGAAACTAGGACGCCGGGGTTCCGGATACATCGAGGTGTTGGAAGGGGTCCAAGAAGGCGACAGTGTCGTCGTGGATGGCAACTTCCTGATCGATGCGGAAAGCAACCTTAGGGCAGCGTTAAAGGCTCTAGCGGCGCCTGCAAAGGAGCCGCAGCCATGATCGCGTGGCTCATCGCCTGGTCGACGCGCAACATAGTGTTGCTGCTGCTTGCCACAGCCTTCGCAATTATTGGAGGCATAGTGGCGGTCCGGACCCTGCCGCTTGATGCAATCCCTGACCTCTCGGATACGCAGGTCATCATCTACACCGAGTTCCCCGGCCAGGCACCGCAAGTCGTTGAGGACCAGGTCACTTATCCGCTGACGACGGCGATGCTGACTGTGCCGCGTTCAAAAGTCGTTCGTGGGTTCTCGTTCTTCGGAGTGTCCTTTGTTTACGTGATCTTCGAAGACGGCGCGGACATCTACTGGGCGCGCAGTCGGGTCCTAGAATATCTCAATACAACGGCCAAGCGCCTGCCCGCGGGCGTGACCCCGTCTCTTGGTCCCGACGCCACCGGGGTCGGGTGGGTCTACCAATATGCGGTGCTGGCCAAAAACAAATCGTTGGCGGATTTGCGCTCCCTGCAGGATTGGGAGATCAGGTTCGGCTTGGCTAAGGCCGAGGGGGTCGCCGAAGTGGCCAGTATTGGTGGCTTCGTCAAGCAGTACAACGTCGTCATCGATCCCGGTCGGATGCGCTCACTCGGGATCCCGCTCGCCAAGGTGCGAGAGGCAATCCGTCAAAGCAACATGGACGTGGGTGGACGCACGGTCGAGCTTGCTGAGCACGAATTCATGGTGCGCGGCCGCGGCTACATCAAAAACGTCGGCGATCTTGAGCGTATCGTGGTCAAGGTGGATGCCGGCACGCCGGTTCTTCTCAAGGACATTGCCCGCGTCGAGTTGGCGCCGGACGAAAGGCGAGGCATAGCCGAACTCAATGGCGAGGGTGAGGTTGCGAGCGGCATCGCCTTGCAACGGTTCGGCGCCAATGCCCTCAACGTCATCGGCAACATCAAGGCGAGATTGGCGGAGATCGCACCTTCGCTGCCGACGGGGGTGTCAATTCTGCCGGTCTACGACCGATCAGAGCTGATCTATCGCGCCATTGAGACCCTGCGTCGCACGCTTTTTGAGGAAAGCGTCATCGTAGCTTTGGTCTGTTTCGCCTTCCTGCTGCACGTGCGCAGCGCCTTAGTCGCCATCCTCATGCTGCCAGTCGGCATCCTGATGGCGTTCATGGCGATGAAACTGCTGGGCATTGGATCCAACATCATGAGCCTCGGCGGCATTGCCATCGCCATCGGTGCGATGATTGACGCCGCCATCGTCATGATCGAGAACGCGCACAAGCACCTGGAAAGGGCACCCCTCAACAAACCTCGCAACGAGATCCTGCTCGAAGCGGCCACTGAGGTGGGCCCGGCGCTCTTCTTCTCCCTCCTCATCATTACGGTGTCATTTCTGCCGATTTTTACGCTCGAAGCACAGGAAGGCCGACTGTTCGGGCCGCTTGCCTGGACCAAGACGTTCGCCATGGCGGCAGCGGCGCTGCTGTCGGTGACACTGGTGCCAGCGCTGATGGTGCTCTTCGTGCGTGGCCGCATCATCCCCGAGGACCGAAACCCGCTAAACCGATTTCTCATTGCGGCCTACCGGCCGATCATATCGGTCGTTTTGCGGGCGAAGATGCTGACCATCCTGATTGCCCTGGCGGCGCTGGGTCTGTCTGTTTGGCCGATGTTGCGGCTTGGTACCGAGTTCATGCCGAATCTCAATGAAGGCACGCTGCTGTACATGCCCACGACCCTACCGGGATTGTCAGTGACGAAGTCGGCGGAACTCCTGCAAATGCAGGACCGCATTATCCGCTCGTTCCCGGAGGTGGCGTCGGTCTATGGCAAGGCAGGACGCGCGCAAACTGCCACCGATCCCGCCCCCATCGAGATGTTCGAGACGGTCATCAATCTCAAGCCCAAGGAGCAATGGCGGCCCGACATCAGCCTCGACAACCTAATCCAGGAGATGGACCGCTCCCTGCAATTCCCGGGGGTCTCCAACGCCTGGACCATGCCGATCAAGGCACGCATCGACATGCTTTCGACCGGCATCCGCACGCCAGTCGGCGTGAAGGTTATTGGCAAGGACCTCGCCGAGATGGAGAAAGTCGCTCGCCAGGTCGAAACCGCCCTCAAGACGGTTCCCGGTACCTCCAGCGCTTACGCCGAGCGCGTGGTAGGAGGCTACTACCTGGAAGTTTTGCCCGACCGCGACCGGCTGGCCCGCTACGGGCTAATGATCTCAGACGTTCAGGATGTGGTTGCAACAGCGTTGGGTGCCGAGCCGATTACCACGACCGTGGAAGGCCGCGAACGCTACGCGGTGGCCATCCGCTACCCCCGAGATTTACGTTCAGATCCGGGGACCATCGCCAAGGATGTACTTGTAGCGTTGCCCAGCGGCGTTGGGACGGTTCCGCTCGGCGAGGTCGCCAACATTCGCCTCACCCAGGGCGCTACCAGCATTCGCACCGAAAATGCCAAGCTCGCAACGTATGTCTTCGTAGACATCCGCGACCGGGACATCGGTGGCTACGTCGCCGATGCGCAAAAGGCTGTCGCCCAGCAGGTGCAATTGCCAGCCGGCACTTACTTGGTGTGGAGCGGACAGTTTGAATATCTCCAACGCGCTGAGGCCCGCCTGGAGCTTGTGGTGCCCCTGACACTCATCATTATCTTCCTGTTGCTTTACCTCAACTTTCGGCGGCTCACGGAGACGCTCATTGTCATGTTGTCCCTGCCATTCGCACTCGTCGGTGGTGTCTGGCTGGTGTGGTGGCTCGGCTTCAACTTGTCCGTTGCCGTCGCCGTCGGTTTCATTGCACTTGCGGGGGTCGCGGCAGAAACGGGCGTCGTCATGCTGCTCTACCTGGATCAGGCAGTCCGGCAAGTGCGTACACGCTGCACCGCGAAGGGGCAGTCGTACACCCGATCAGATCTATACGATGCCATTATGATTGGCGCGGTTGAGCGGGTCCGACCGAAGATGATGACGGTCGTGGCGATTATGGCCGGTCTGCTGCCCATCTTGTGGAGCACCGGAACCGGCTCCGAGGTGATGCAACGCATCGCCGTACCCATGATCGGCGGCATGGTTTCATCCACCGTGCTTACGCTCCTGGTGATCCCCGCGCTCTATGCCCTTATCAAAGGATGGCCATTGCGTCCGTCCGCGGCCACACTAACGGAACGGCATATCGCGAGCGCTACCCCCTGAGGCGCGGCAAACCGGTTGCATTCACGCACAGGACGCTGGCGGCTCGCATAGGGGCAAGGCGGTTTCTCGTGTAGGTGGGCGGCTTTCGAGCTTTGGGCGCACGCTCCCTGAAGCATGAGTACTTACTTACTTAGAGCTGGCGTGGCCAACAGCGAGGCTTACGAGCAGACGCCCGAGGCTCACCCCACCTCAGGCCAGATCCATCATGGCGCAAGTGCCTTCGCCTTAGAGCACCGGGCGCGTCGGCTCGGTCCGGGCGAACTATCGGTAGATCGACGTTGATTTCAGACGCCGATGTCCAGGGATGCTATGTTTCCGGTAAGAATAGCAAGGACAACGCTAATGTCAGCTTCCTGTTGTCACCAGCATGACGACCCGCAACGAGGTAATCCTGCTTACAAGCGCGTCCTGTGGATCGTCCTGGCAATTAACGCCGTGATGTTCCTGGTCGAGATCGGCGCTGGCGTAGCTGCAAACTCGGCATCATTGCAGGCCGACGCACTCGACTTCCTAGGTGATGCTGGCAGCTACAGCATCAGCCTTGCCGTGGTCGGCATGGCGCTCCGCTACCGGGCAATGGCCGCTTTCGCCAAGGGTCTGACCATGGCCGCCTTCGGCCTGGGGGTGATCGGCACTGTGGTCTGGCATGCGATGGCGGGCACCGTACCGGAACCGATTACGATGGGCGTGATCGGGCTACTCGCCCTCATCGCCAATGCCGCCTGCGCAGCACTGCTTTATGTCTACCGCGACGGCGACGCCAACATGCAATCTGTCTGGATTTGCTCGCGCAACGACGTCATCGGCAATCTCGCAGTGCTACTCGCGGCTTTAGGTGTGTTTGGGACAGGCACTGGATGGCCCGACCTGATCGTGGCGTCCATCATGGCCACCTTGGCCGTGCAAGGTGCTTGGATCGTGATGCAGCGGGCGAGCAATGAGTTGCGGGCGCCGGCGTCCTCGCAAGCACCAGGATTTGCCGGCACCGGCTCGTCGGGGGCCTGAGCACGGGGACTGCCAGCGCGGCCTCGTCTGGGCTGTTCTGGGTGCAGCCCATCAACGCGTCGGCGAGATCCATGAGCAGGTCAAGGTGTGACACGTGCTCGCTGGGGCTGGCGCTAACCGACCTTGCTTGCCCGCACGTCATTGCGCCACGGCCATGTCGGGCATTCGAGGGCCTGTCGGCTCGGACTTCGGCACTAAGGATGCCGGCCTATTGCTCGCCATCCTGCCGGACGGTGACGTGCGAGGCCGGGCGCGGCGAGCAACCATCGGCTGAGGCGAAGCAGCGTGCTGATCTGGGGCATTCGCCAGGGATGCCGGCGTGATCCCGATCGGACAGGCCGCTGCCGATGCGCAAATCGGAGGCTGCGGCATGAACCTGCAAGGCACTCACCACCCTCCTGGCACCGGTCGCGCTGACCATGTCGGCAATGGCGGGACAGAGCACAATCGACGCCAACGATGGCAACGTCGTTGGCCGCTACGTCACCGACCGGCAAGGCACCACAACGCTTTATGGCCGCGATGGTCGGGTCACAGGTCGGGTCAGGTGTTCGGCGACAGACCCAAGTGACGGCAACCGCGAAGACCCGCGCCTGATCAGTAGGAAGGAAGCCAATGAAACCCGACGGGCTGCATTCGAGGGATGGTGGGCCCGGCAGGACTCGAACCTGCAACCAGACGGTTATGAGCCGCCGGCTCTAACCATTGAGCTACGGGCCCGACGCGAGGCGAGCGCCTCTATAGCACCGGGAGATGGTTGCTTGGAATGGCGCTGGCGGCATGGTTGAGCCAAAATGGCTCCTTAGCGTGATGGGCGTCGGGTACAGGCGAGGATGGTATGTTGAGACATAACGTGGCGGTGGCGCTCGGCGGCCTCGCCTTGACGACCGGTCTTTTGACCGCCACGGCCGGCCTGTCAGCCGACAGGGAGCCGCCGCAAGAACGCACCGTCAGCGTTTCGGCCACCGGCAGCGTGGTTGCCGAGCCCGATCTGGCGATGATCTCCACCGGCGTCGTCTCGGAGGCCGATACGGCCCGGGAGGCGCTATCGCGCAATACCGCAACGATGGCCAAGGTCATCGACGGGCTAAAAGCGCTCGGTATTTCCGCGCAGGACATCCGTACGACCAGCCTCAATGTCGAGCCACGCTACCGCAGCGCCAAGGATCAGGCGCCTAGCATCGTTGGCTATCAGGTCGTCAATCAGGTGCGCATCACCGCGCGCGAGCTCAAGCGCCTGGGCGAGGTGCTCGATCAGATCGTCAGCCTCGGCGTCAACCAGATCGGTGGCATCGCCTTCGAGGTATCGAAAGCGGAGGAGTTGCGGGATGAGGCGCGCAAGATGGCAATGGCCAATGCGCTCCGCCGCGCCCGGCTCTACGCCGCCAGTGCCGGGGCGGACGTTGGCGCGGTCCTGACGATCTCGGAAGATGCTCCCGCCCCGGCGCCCCGACCGTTGGCGCGCACCTCGCTGGCGGCCAGCGACGTGCCAATCGAGCCCGGCACCCAGCGTCTGGAGGTGAAAGTCTACGTCACCTGGGCTCTGCGCTAGCGCCTGCGTCTCGCGGGGGTCCCGGCATGTTGATCGAAAACAGCCAGCACAGCCTGTTACGCGGCAAGCCCGAGAATGGGCACCACCGCGTCACCTTTGTCGAGCTGTTCTTCGACCTCGTGTTCGTCTTTGCCGTGACGCAGCTCTCGCATTTCCTGCTCGAGCAGCTCTCGCTGCTCGGCGCGCTGCAGACGACGCTGCTCCTGATGGCGGTTTGGTGGGTATGGATTTACACGTCCTGGGTCACCAACTGGCTCGACCCGGACGCGACCCCGGTGCGGCTGATGCTGTTCGCCTTGATGGTCGCGGGTCTCCTGTTGTCGACCTCGCTGCCGCAGGCGTTCGGCGCCCGTGGCTGGGCCTTTGCCGGGGCCTACGTGGCAATGCAACTCGGCCGCTCGCTTTTCACGCTCTGGGCGCTTGCCGGCCGCAACGAGGTCAATTTTCGCAACTTTCAACGGATCAGTGCGTGGCTCGGCCTCTCGGCGCTGTTCTGGTTCGCCGGGGCTTGCGTCGATGCGCCGGCCCGGCTCCCGCTGTGGGCGCTTGCGCTCATCATCGAATACGCCTCCCCGGCGCTCGGCTTCTGGACGCCGGGTCTGGGGCGGTCGACCACGGCGGACTGGGATGTGGAAGGCGGTCACCTGGCCGAGCGCTGCGGCTTGTTCGTCATCATTGCACTGGGCGAATCGATCGTCGTTACCGGCGCGAAATTCGCTGCATTGGCGTGGACCATCACGACCGTGATGGCGTTCGTGGTCGCCTTGATCGGCACCATTGCCATGTGGTGGATCTATTTCAATATCGCCGCCGAGCGCGCCAGCGCCCGTATCACGGCCTCGACCGATCCCGGCCGCCTGGCAAGGCTAGCCTATACCTATGTGCACATTGTCCTGGTCGGCGGCATCATTGTCAGCGCGGTTGCCGACGAGCTGATCCTTTCGCACCCCTGGGACGAAGCGGAGACCTCGGCCAGGGCGGTCCTGATCGGTGGGCCGGCGCTCTATCTGATCGGCAACATTCTGTTCAAACGGGCAACGGCCAGCCGCATGGTGCTCTCGCATTTCGTGGGCCTTGGGCTACTCGGCTGCCTCAGCCTGGCAACGCTGCCGCCCCTGCCCCTGGGCGCGGCCTCAAGCCTGGTCATGGTGCTGGTGGCGACCTGGGAAACCCTGTCGCTCAAGGGCGAGGGCGGGTCCGCTGCGGGCACCCCAACGCGCCCTTCATGAGCCCAATCGCTGGGCCAGCGCCTCGAGACAGCGTCGAAAGGCGGTGAGATCGGTCATATCCGGGGCGCCAGGGCTCGGGTGGCGGATCAGCCGCGCACCCGAAGCAATCAAGGCCATCTCGAGCATCAGATTGTCGCTGAGGTCATGGTCCTCGACCTCGCACTCCGGCCGGTCGGCATCCGCAAACCCCGCACGGTCCCGGAACACCGCGGTGCGGGCATGGTAGCTCTCCGCCGTATTGGTGTAGGCGGCGATCGGCCGACGCAAGGCAAACATGAAGCCCAGCTCGAACACCGTGCCGGCATCGGCAGAGACACCGCGGAACGGCGTCAGATTGGCGATTAAGGCATCGCAGGAAGAAAGCAGTGCCGTGTTGGCGAAAAAGATACGCTCTGCCTCGACGCCGTTGCCCGCCGGCTGCGCCTTGAGCTTGGGGTCATGCGGAAACACCCCTTCAAGACCGGCCTCCGCGACTAGCCGGCACTTCTCGGCGCCAAGCTCCAGCGCGTTGGGCAGGAAGACCTCGGGGCCGGCGAGATAAATACGTCGGCGCTGCGGGGTCTTGGTCATGCTGCCGAATGAGCCTTCTTGTTGCCGCGAGGTCGGGCGCTGGCGCGAAGAGCGTGAGTCTCGCGGCCGGCGAAGTGAAGGGCGTGCGCGGCTGCCGCGGCGCCGGTTCGACCCCGAAGGGGGGCTTAGCACAGCGTGAGCATTGGTTGCAGCGGAGCGAACCGTCGCAAGGGGCGGATGCGCACAGGCCTTTGCCGGGCGGCCGGCGCCGCGCCGCCGCCGGCCGCGGCGTTAAGATTTGCCCTTGCCGAGCGCGGCTGCCTCGGCCATTGCTGCCCTCCCCCGGGTCGGCGGCGGGGCTGCCGGCGCCAAAACTCCCCGCGTAGTCCCGGGCCCGCCCTCGCCGTGTTTGGCTCCAGCCGAGGTGTTCTTGCCGGTCTCCGATCCCGCCGCTGCGCTGCCGCCTCCAGCGAAAGCAGCGCGGACGCGCGTCTTTTACGGCTGGTACGTGGTGGCGGCGATCGCCCTCATCACCACGACATCGTCGGGCTTTGCCTTCTACAACCTATCGATCCTGCTGGCGGCGTTCGTCAGCGAGCGCGGCTTTCCGGTGGCGTTGGCGTCGAGCGCCACCGCCACCTTCTTCCTCGCGAGCGGCATCGGCGGGGCCATCGCCGGGCGCCTCGTCGACCGCATCGACGCGCGGCTTGTCATCTCCGTCAACGCCAGCATCGGCGCGGTCGTGTTGGCATCGGTCGGCCTGCTCACCGAGGTATGGCAGCTCTTTCTGTTCCACGTCGTGTTCGGGTTGGCGCACGGATCGAGCGGTTTGGTGCCGGTGACGACGGTGCTGGCGCGCTGGTTCAACGTGCGCCGTGCGCTGGCTTTTTCCCTCGCCTCAACTGGCCTGTCACTGGGCGGCATCGTCATAGCCCCGATCGTGGCCTTCGCCGTGCAACAGCTGGGGCTCGCCGGGGCGGCGCCTTATATGGGGGCGGCGCTGTTTCTGGGGATCGTGCCGGTTACCCTCTCAGTGCTGCGGCCCTCGCCACAGGCCATGGGGTTGGCGCCCGATGGCATGCCGCGGCCCGGCGCCGATCGAGGCGAGCCTGTGGGCCAAGGCTCGACGTCGTTCGCCGCAGCCATCCGTACGCGCTATTTCTATGCTGTATCAGTTGCCTATCTGTGTCTACTGGGGGCGCAGGTGGGCGCCATTGCCCACCTCTTTCGGTTGGTCAGCGGCCGGGCCGGCCTCGAAACCGCCGCCTTGGCCATCGCCAGCATGGCCGCGGCCAGTACGATCGGCCGCCTCATTGGCGGCCTCATCACGTTGCGGCTGCCCGTGCGGACGTTCGCGCTGGGTCTGATGGCACAGCAGGCCCTCGGCCTTGCCTGCCTGGCGCTCAGTTTCCAACCCATGGCGATCCTCGCCAGCGTGGTGCTGTTCGGCCTCACCATCGGCAACTCGCTCATGATGCACCCCCTGTTGCTGGCGGAAACGTTTGGCACGCGCGACTACGGCCGCATCTACTCGACGAGCCAGCTCCTGACCATTACCGGGGTCGCGGGCTGTCCAGCCGTGATCGGCGTCCTCTATGAACTGAGCGGGGGTTACACCACGCCGTTTTTGGCTGCCGCGGCCTTGAGCGTGCTCGGGTTGGCCGCCCTGGCGCTCAATCGGATAAAGTGAATTTCAGGCTGCCAACCTGCAAGAAACCCAATAAAATAAGGCTTTCTTCGCATTTCACGTTCCGCAGAAACTGACCGACGGAACGTCAGCGGAACTTCCCCCGCGCCATACCGGCGCACGCTGGCACACAGGCGCAGATGATAGCACCCCCTCGCTATAGCACATCGAAACCATCGTGGCCCGCGAGCAAATCATGTATTGGCGCAAGAGCACGCATCCCCATGCGTGTGTTCGCAGCAGCTTTCGAGAGGGTGTTTGCGTATGCCGAAGCAGCCCAGCACATCGAGCACCAAGACCACGCAGGATGAGCCCGACATTGTCGATCCGATCCCGGTGGTCGCCACGCGCTGGAACCTCAGCTTGGACAGCATCTACCGCGCGGCTAAGCGCGGTGAGCTGAGGATCACGACGTTGGGGCCAAGACGGAAGGGCCTGCGCCGTTCAGAGCAGAAGCGCTACCTCGACCGGCACACCGGGTAGAGGATGCCCCAGAGCCCGGCTCCGCCGAAAAAGCTCCTAGGCCGGCTCAGACCTGGCCGCAGCCGACCCGCTAAGGGGGGTGGGATGGCCCTCCCGGCTCCTGGCCGTTGGTGACCCCTCTACGGCCGCCGCCTGGCAATGATGTTGATGATCTCGGCCACGCCACCTGCAGCAGCATTTCCTGGCCCAGCCACCGGGCGCCTGTACCGCGTGCCAATACCCATGCCAATATCGAGTTGTGCACCTCCCTTTTATCCGCCCCTTGTCCCCGTCTGCCTCCGTGCGTCCACCCAAAGGCGACGACTGGCTGCACGAGCCGAAATGGGACGGCTTCAGATTTCAGATCATCAAGGACGGCGCACGCGTTCGCCTCTACTCGCGCCACGGCGCCGAATACACAGATCGTCTGTCACATGGCCGGGGCCTTGCCATTCTCGTAGCGGGAAATCGCGGAACTAGAGCAGGCCTGATCCCGACCTTACGGCTTCCATTTCGCTCTGCGAGCCGCATCACTCAATGAACATATGCCCAGTCGCCGCCGGGATCGTCTAGTCGTGTCGCCACGGCCCGGGCTATGCCATCGACAATTCTATGCGCGATCGGCAGTCGGTAATGTAGCGGGTCCCAAAAATGAACATCCCGTGTCGTTATGCTAGAGTAGATGCGGAAATCGATGATCTCCGCGTCGTGGCGCTTGCCAATCTCCCAGATGTGGGCCTTGCAGGTCTGTTCGCGGGCAGCCTCCCGCGATCCAGGTGCGGGCTGGCTGGCGATGTGAGAGGGCATAAAAGCGAGAATGCGGCGAGTGTTCTTGGGTGTCTCCCTAAGCAGTTCATCCAACCAGGCAATCGCAGGAAATCTCCATGATTGGAGGTCCTCGGCGCTGGGAGCGTAGGCCGGGATGACGGCATTGATTTCGCGGGACCGGCCTTGCCAGATGTACTTCTCCGCCTTGACTGCGTCATAGGCACTCTCGGGCGGCACAAATACCGAAAACCCGTTCGCCGCAAGGCGTGCGGGCTTCAATCCCAACCGGTAGAGAGCCAGTCGCCCCGCAAACTCAATGGTCGGAGGATTGAGAAGATAAATCCAATCATTCCAAGGGTTCTCGTCATACAGCCACTCGGGAAAACCTCTCACTGTAATGCGATCCAGGTCCGCGCGTTCATCACACCAAACCCAATCTAACGCCATCAGGAGCGTCTTGAGGCGCGGCTGATGCGCGAGGAAGAGGCGCGCCAGACGGTACTGCTCCCACGCACGCGCTGCATTCATGGACAAATTGGCGAAGCGTCCGCCGAGTGCCGCATCAAGTCGGTCAGGATCAAGCAGACGCGCGCTCGATGTTCCGATCACAACCGAGTTAAAGAGTTGGGACCGAGCGATCGCAGGGTATTGGAAGCGCTGGTTGGTATCCATGATCGCGTGCGCTCCCAAGACATGCCATGGGAGGTGGCCGTAAGGATTAATCAGAACGATAAAGCCATAGGCGAACGCCAGCAGCCCGCAGAGGCCAAGAAGAACCATCTTGAGAAACTGCTCCCAACCCAACACACGGACCCCTCAGAACTGAAAGTAGATGAAATTCTTTGGCTGACCCTCCCCTACCACGAGCAGGGCATAGAACGCTGTCGCGGCGAGCGCGGCCGCCGTGAGGCGCGTGGCTACAAGCCAGCGATCAAGGGCGTCTTTGAACGTCACCGGCGCCAATGCCAGACCAGTGGCTACAAGCAACGTCATGATGGTGTTGATGCTCCATGGCTTGCCGATCGCGCCGGCGCCAGCCAAGCCGATGCCAAGGCGATAGGCACTGGTGAGATCGGGTGAGCGGAAAAGGCCGAACAGGGCTACCGTAAAGAAAAATGTGAGCAACCAACCGAGCGCTGGTGGCATCGGAAGATCAGCGTCATCCCAGAAACGACAAATCGCGAGCCCGGCGGCATGCGCCAGTCCCCAGATGATGAAGGTCCACCCAGCTCCGTGCCACAGGCCACACAAACCCATGGTGGCGAACGTCGCAAACAAATACCGCGCGGTGCCTTCGCGACTTCCGCCAAGCGGGATGTAAACGTAGTCACGCAAAAAACGTGACAGCGTCATATGCCAGCGGCGCCAAAATTGCCGCAGGCTCGTGGCACGATATGGCTGGTTGAAGTTGAGAGGAAAGTGCAAACCCATCATCAGGGCTAGTCCAATTGCCATATCGGAATAGGCCGCAAAATCAAAGAAAACTTGCAATGCAAATGCAAGTGTGCCGGCCACTGCGTCAGAGAAGGATGGCACGGCACGTTCGATCGCAACAAAAGTAGGATCAGCTATACGCGCCAAACTGTCGGCTAAGAAGACCTTCAGAGCGATACCGCTGACCAACAGGGCAAGTCCCCGGCTAATACGTTCTGCCGCTCCTGCGCGCAGGGGATCTAAGGCAAATTGCGGAATGATCTCGTTGTGACGCACGATCGGCCCCGCAATCAAATGAGGAAACAGCACCACGAACAATGTCAGCTTCCGCAGCTCGTAGTGCTTCGCCTCGCCGCGCAAAACATCGACAAGGTATGAGACGAGCTGAAAAGTATAAAAACTTATGCCTATGGGCAGGATTAGTCCTGCACGGGGCAGCGGGACGCCTAGCCCCTGCTCGGCAATGCTCACGAGGAAATCGAGGTATTTGAAAAGGGCTAAGACCGACAAGTTGGCATAAATTGCAAGCCAAATCGGCAAGCGACTGCCTGTCTGGAAGTGGATCGCCGCCATGGTCCAAGTCATCACCACCTGACCAAGGAGCAGCGGCACAAACCTGATGTCCCACCAGCCATAAAAGATGAGCGATGCGACTATAAGGAGACGCTGGCGCCCGTTCGCATTTTCAGCCAAGCGATAGTAGAGAGCGAGAGTGGCGGGGAGAAATGCGAGTAGAAAAATCTGTGAATGAAAAAGCACGCCGCACTACTCCAGAACCGTAACTATTCGCTCCGACGGCCCGCGTGAAGGCGATCCACAATCACAGCAGCCCACGCGACCAGTTCACGGCAGTCCCCCCTGCACCATGCCTTAAGGCATCGGACCTTTCGACCATAGGCGATCAAGCCACTTTTCCACAGACGCCGTTCTATCCCACACCAACAACAGAAGTGATTTGCAACATGACACGCAAAGAAACGCCACCACGCCCCCGAGCCGACCCCGTCGCAACACCACGATTTGACGTATCCGGTGGAAGGCACGATGTGACCGATGCCGATCGTGTGGCCCCTGGTCCCTAAGCCGAAGCCACCCAAGCGCTGATAGTGCCCTCGCCATTGCGTCCCTGGTCGATCTGAGCCGCGTCGATCGGCATGAGGTATGGCGAGCGCAACGATGTGCTCCCCGAGCCAGGTCGGGACAGACAAAAATGTCTGTCCCACTGACCGGAGGTGGCGCAACCAATCACTGTCACGTGACAGCGATGATGATCACTGTGACCTCACAGTGGAAGCACGCTTCCATTATCTGTGTTCTGACCTTCTGTTGGGCTGAGCCTGATCCATGCCGCGATCGGCGCGGCGAGCGCTCAGAATAATGATAGCAGGAAACCAATTACGGTGAGGGCGATGGCGATCAAAATCGGGCGCTCAGGCACGGGCGCGCCCGGTGTGGCCCCGCGCAACGCTTCTTGTACCCCACAGCCCTGCGATATTCGTCACGAGGAGAGGCAGTGGGAGGACATAGGTTACCCAAGTAGCGCCCTCGCGGAAGGGGAATACGAGCAATGCGACGGTGCCGATTGCAACAGCCAGGAGGGTGGCACCGACGCCGCGAATAAATGACAGCAGCAGAACTTGGAGCGCTGGATCGAGGCTCTTCCAATCGCGCCCTATTGCTGCAGCATGATAAGGCTGGAACTCCTTGCTGCTCAGATAGCGGGCACCGAAGACAATCAAGATGAAGGCATTAACGGCGTAGCAAATTCCGGCAGCCATTTGCAGCATAGACATTCTCATCTCCTGCGTTCTCAAGGAGCCGGTATTGACGCAGTGCATGCTGAGCGAGGCCGACGTGTCAAGACTGACGCAGCTCGCACGTGAGGTGAGGCCACGACCAGAACGACAGGGATCGTCAACAGACAGCGGAGCGCCCACCGCTTGAAGGCGGGGCGATCGGTTGCTCACGCATGATGCGCGATTGCCCGTCCCTCAGAGGTCACATTGGCACCTCTGCCGATATGCTGGCCAAGAGCTTGCTGGAACCCATGGTCATCATTGGAAACACGCGTGTTTCCACTCATGTGGCTTCCCCTCGCTACCCCCATGCCCGCGTAGGTTCTGTGGGCGGTGTGAGGCACGCAGGGAGCCGCGCACTGCCCAATTCGCGCATATCTACTCCCGTGTTTCCTGGCCTGCCCCGCGCGGGACACGAGGCGTTGAGGCGACCAGATACGAGGCGACTAAAATTGTGCGCGTTCTCGCTCAGCAGTGTTTTTCAATGCTAGTCGCCTTTGGTCCACCACATCCAGAACAGTGCGGCGAGTATGATCAGTAGCAGCACGAAGAGGGTGCCGGTCCAGTCGACCCAATCTGGAAAACGAAAAGCCACTGCATTACCAAGCCTTCCCGCACCAACACGCTAAACGCTCTAGAACAAGCCCTCGCCTACTCGGAAAAAAAGGCGCAAGCGCGTCGAAGCCGAGCCGTCCCGGACACTTTGCCCGTAAGACGGTTATTATCAGCGCAGCGCAATAGGAGGCGACCAGCGATGACCGATATCGCACCCACTGAGCGCACCAAGTCTGCGAAGAGGTCAGCTCGAAAGCAGAGCGGTGCCCGTTTGGTCCGGGCCCAGGTGCTGGCTGACCATCTCACAATGTCCCGAGCCAATGTGCGCTACTTCGAAGAGCGCGGCCTGTTTACATGCAACAGTGGCGCCGGTTACGACCTTGACCAGTGTCGCGACAAATACATCGCCCATCTCAGGAGCGAGTTTCGCAAAAACCCCAGAGCCGAGCTTGAGGCCGACTTTCAGAAGCATAAAAGCAGGTGGTTGCAGGTGCGTATCGCTAAGGCCGAAGGGGAGCTGATCCCTGCGACCCAGTTTGATCAAGCCATCGATACGATGGCCGGCGACACGTTAACTGCCCTGGCCGGCGTCCCGAGCCGGTTGTTTCCCCGTGACTTGGCAGAACGACAACGCTGCGAAGGCATCATCCGCCAGGTGCGCCAGGAGCTGGCCGACAAGGCGCTGGCCCGTGCTGGCACCTTGCGCGATGCAATGGACAAGGAGGCGACCCATGGTCAGGGAGTTGGGCACAATGCCCTACCGTGCGGATACTAGCGACCGCTACCGACGATGTCGTAGGCATGCGCGGCCGACAATTGCGACGGTTGCGCCGGTGCTCGCACGACAGCCACGACACCCAGGATGGCCTTCGGGTCGCAATCCGGTCTGTGGCTGATCGGCAGTCCCTCCGCCTGCGCTCTCCAGATCAAATCGGCCTGGTGCCGCTCGACCACCAGCAGCTCGCTCATCACCGCTGCCTCCGCCCGCTCGCGGTCGGGGCGTGACAAGCCCTTATCACCAGCGCAGGCCTCATCGATCATTTTGTCGGTGGCGATCATCTCGTCCCTGCACAACCAGGCGATCAGACCCAGCGTGTCGGGCAGCGAGCCGAAGCCGATGAGCGGTCTGTCGGCATTATAGATCGAGATCTGCGCCCGCTCGTGTACGAAGGCGACATCATCATCGCGCTTGACCAGGGGTGTTACGTCTGGTTTGCCGCGCTCGGCCAGTGCCGTGATGTGTTCGCGCATCGCGCGCTTGCAATCGCTGGCTGGAAAACCACTGCGCCGAATACCATCCAGCTCAGCTTTCAGCCGATCGATGTGCTGCTGGTCACGGGCGATGGCATCAACCAGGCCCCCGTTCTTCGGCAACGTCGCTGGCAGACCAGCGACATCTTCCAGCACCGTGCCACCTGGTCGGCCGTCTCTAAGCCAGGCTTCAACCTGCTGCAGCAGGCGCGAAGCCGCGTGCCACCTTGCCGATGTTTCGGCTTCCCGCTTCTGCAATCGCACCACGGCAGCAGTGGCCTCCTCGACCGCCTTCTCGGCCGCAACCGTTCTGGGATCGAGCGGCTTGAGCCCAAAACCCGATTGCGAAGGGTGCGAAGTGACCCTCGAAAGCCTGTCCTCCGCCTGGATCTTGGCAGTGGTGACCTCGCTCATCTCCGCATGTTTCGGGATCAAGCTGTTGAGATCGGCGCTGCGCTGGCGCAGATCAAGTAACCGCTCGGCCGCACGTGGCGCGCTGCTCAACGCCGAGATCAGATCGGGTTGTACATCGCCGGTCACCGAGAGCGGTGATGAATGTGTGGGTGCGGGTTCGAAGGCTGGTGTGCCTGCCATGGTGCTGCTCCCTGTTTGATCAGTTCCCTCCCCACCAATCTCATGAACCCCGCACTTAGCACGTAACCGCATACGCTTCGAGCTTGCCAGGCATCACAACGCTCAGCGTGCGCTCGACCGCGCGCTCGATCACCTCGATCTCGGCGTCTTCCCAGCACATCACGCACAGACCAGCGACCGATGCCAATTTGGATGTGAGCGCCGGGACCGATAGCAGCAGCGCGCCGATATCGTCGCGCTGGTGTAGCGGCGCGCGGCAGCAAATGCAGCTGCGACTGGGGACGACGGTCGGCAAGTAATCGAGCCAGGCGCACGCCGCGTTATCGAGCACGGTTACGCCGATCGTGGTGTCCGGCGGCACCAACCAGGTGAGCAACGAATTGCTGGCGCTCCTGCGGTAAGTCGCGATCGAGGCACGGCGCTGGTGGCGGTTGCTCATTTCTTTACGCCGCCCTCGATCACCTTCAGCCGCGCGCGCATGCCCTGTGATTGCGCGACCAGCGCATCAGCAAGCGCAATGTGTTGATAGGTGGTTGCTGGCAACCGAGCCTTGCTGGCCATACATTGGACGTTTTCAACAAGGAAAATCCCAATGAATTCATATGCGTGCGGTAGTTCTTGTCGCTTGGAGGTGCGGATAACCAGGAGGAGCTGACGATGAAACGTATCGTAGCGATCGCCGTTGCTGCCGCATTCCTTGCATTCCCAGCGGCCGTACAAAGCGCAAACAAAGGCAAAGGTCACACGGGATTGACGCCAGGTCACGAGGCCAAGGATCTCGCACCAGGTCACGAGGCCAAGGATCTCGCACCAGGCCATGAGGCCAAGGATCTCGCACCGGGTCACGAGGCCAAGGATCTCGCACCGGGTCACGAGGCCAAGGATCTCGCACCAGGCCACGAGGCCAAGGATCTGGCACAGGGTACTGCTCAAAGGAAGAAGAAGTAGCAAGTCGCGAAGCGCCCAAACGCGCGCGCTTGTGGCGCCACTCCGCGCCGCGCGGAGATAGTCGGCGTACAGGTCCTTTTCCTTTTCCTTTACGCGTTGGAAGGTTCCAACCGGCGGCTTCCAACCGCCCGGTTGGACCTTCCAACCGAGAGGGGGGTATGGGGGGAGTGTGAGAGGGGGTATGGGGGGAGTGTGACAGCAGGGGTAGAGAGGCCAGCGAAGCGACGGTTGGAAGGCGGTTGGAAGGTGATCATTTGGATGCCCCCGCGAGCGTGAGGTACGCCCGTGGGCGGGACGGCGGCCCCTCCTCGTGAACAACGACCTGCCCCGACGCCAGCAGGAACTCCATCGCCTCGGCGAAGTCCTTGCTCGATACCTTCGCCTCCTTGGCCTCTGGTTGCTCGGCAAATTTGGCCGGCGCGTAGATTGACGACTTGTTGGGGCTGACGTTGCGCTTTTGGTCGATGAACCGGACCAGCAGCCGCAGGAACAGGGCCTCGACGTTGTATTGCGCGGCGATGTCTACCGGTATCGGCAGCCAGAGCCCGTCGCGCCATTGTAGGTTGATGACGCTGCCTAGCGGGCCGTACTGGTTCTTCATGAAGCGTCGTTCGCGGCGGCCGTCGTCGGGGCTGGCGTCCTCGTCGTCGCCCTTCGGCTTGCGGAAGTAGGCGCGGGCACGCACGCTGTTGTGCCATTGGCTGCTGCCGCTCAAACCGCTGCCAGACTTGATGCCGGTCAGGCTCGGGTGGCTGGCGATGACGACGCCGCAATTGCAGTCGATCGCCAGCTTGCGCAGTAGGCCGCCGAACTGGCGGACTTGGGTGCGGTCTATCGCCTGGCCGAGGAATACGTCCGACACCGGATCAATGACGATGCCCTTGGGCTTGAGCCTGCGGGCCTGCTGGTAGAGCCTCTCGAAAACCGGCGTTGGCTTGATGTGGCCGGACTTGTCGAACTCGGCGAGCACTACGTTGTGGCCCGCGCCGGCGAGCAATTTGAACCCGCCCTCGATCAGGTCGGCGAACTTGCGGCCGTGGTAGTCGAGAATTGCCGCGAGCCGGCGGCGGATCTCGTCCTCCTCGTCTTCGGCGCCGAGATAGATCGTGGGGCCAGGCGTTGGGTTGAAGATGTCAAGCCAGGGGACATTGAGCGAGGTCGCGGCCAGGAACTGCAACAATAAAATGGATTTGCCGATCGCGCCTTCGCCGCGTCGCTGACCGGCGCGTGGCTCAATGGGCACCGCTTGAAGGGTCGCCTGCGCTCGCCTGTGCTCTAGGGCACAGCCGCCAATCGCCCGCGCATTAGGCTGCGGGGCGGGGCGCCGGCAGGCGCAGGCGCATAGGCGATTGTCTCATGACCGATCATCCGCGATTCGAGCCGCTCAGGGGTTCCCCCGACACAATGCACCTTCGCTACCATGGAGGTGCTCTCGTTGCCTCCGTTCTCCGGCTTGCCGACCAATGGGTCGCGCGGCCCGCGTGGCCGCAGCGCCCACGTGCGCCCGGCAAACCGGCGCGCGCGGTGCGCCGCGCTCGCTTGCGGGTGCTGCTGACCGGATTGATCATGCTGGGGGCTGTCCTGCTAACGGCCCTGTGGGCGCCGGGCCGGCAGGCGGGCAACCGTCCATCACCGCCCCAGCCGCCGCAGAAGGTCGCCGTGGCCCTCGCCTGAGGAGGCGTGCTCGCGGCTTGTGCTGCGGCACGTCACACGCGCTTAGCCTTTTATGGGCGCGCCGCTCGGCCGCATGCTTGGCTGAACTGATGCTGCCGCCCTGACGGCACAGCGACGGCGGACCTCTTAGGCAGGCGCCATGAGCTGGCGGCGTCCGGCCTGCCGCAGCATCAAGAACAGCACGATCGAGACATTGATGAGGTTCCAGGCGATGCCGTTGCTGAAGGCCTGGGCATACGAGCCCGTCAGGTCGAAGATGGCGCCCGACAACCAGCCGCCGAGCGCCATGCCGACAATGGTCGCCATTATGGCGAGGCCGACACGGGCCCCTGCCTCGTGCGGGGGAAAGAAATCGCGCACAATCACGGCGTACATCGGAATGATGCCGCCCTGCACCAGCCCGAAAAAGGCCGAGATCACGTAAAGCGAGGTGAGCCCGTCAAACCAAAGGTAGAGGAGAAGCGCCACGGCCTGGAGCGCGGAACCCAACAGCATGGTGGCGAGGCCGCCGATGCGATCGGCAATGAAGCCGGAGCCGACGCGGCTGATAATGCCGAAGCCCAGCATGACGGAGAGCATCTCGGCGCCGCGCGCCACGCCATAGCCGAGATCCCCGCAATAGGCAACGATGTGCACCTGCGGCATCGACATGGCCACACAGCAGGCGACGCCGGCGACAAGGATCAGCGCCTGCAGGACGCCGCTTGAGAGACCGAGGGATGTCGTTGC
>Ga0075424_100000479_pt1 | contig 31279 bp, 43 predicted proteins | sample SoiMethybrSBSTD3_FD_75301 | JGI IMG/M metagenome (GOLD analysis project Ga0075424, IMG submission 75301) | Bulk soil microbial communities from a Populus tree surrounding site in Tennessee, USA - Soil MetaG P. TD hybrid SBSTD3 | ecosystem: Environmental > Terrestrial > Soil > Tree plantation... | reverse complement strand
GAGCGCGGCGTGATCCACGTGGGCGATGAGATCGAGATCGTGGGCATCAAGCCGACGGTGAAGACGGTGTGCACGGGCGTGGAGATGTTCAGGAAGCTCCTGGACGAGGGCCAGGCGGGGGACAACGTCGGCATTCTCCTGCGGGGCACCAAGCGCGAAGAGGTGGAGCGCGGGCAAGTGCTCGCCAAGCCCGGCTCGATCACCCCGCACGCCAAGTTCGAGTGCGAGGTGTACGTGCTAAGCAAGGAAGAGGGCGGACGGCACACGCCGTTCTTCAACAACTACCGGCCGCAGTTCTACTTCCGCACCACCGACGTGACGGGGGCGGTGGAGCTGCCGAAGGGCACCGAGATGGTGATGCCCGGGGACAACGTGAAGATGGTGGTGACGCTGATCACCCCCATCGCCATGGAGCAGGGCCTGCGCTTCGCCATCCGCGAGGGCGGCAAGACCGTCGGCGCAGGCGTGGTCGCGAAGATCCTCGAATAATGCAAAGCCAACGCATCCGAATCAGGCTGAAAGCCTTCGACTACCGGCTGATCGACCAGTCGGCGCTCGAGATCGTCGACACGGCGAAGCGCACCGGCGCGGTGGTGCGCGGCCCGGTGCCGCTGCCGACGCGCAAGCAGCGCTTCGACCTGCTGCGCTCGCCGCACATCGACAAGGCGTCGCGCGACCAGCTCGAGATCCGCACGCACCTGAGGCTTATGGACATCATCGACCCCACAGACAAGACGGTAGACGCGCTCATGAAGCTCGATCTGCCCGCCGGGGTCGACGTGGAGATCAAGGTCAAGTAGCACGAGGTGATGGGCCGGCCAATTGCAGCTGGCGCCCGCGCATTTTCCTAACGGGAAGCCGGGTCAAACAGAAGAGGAAGGTATGGGCATTGGATTGGTCGGCCGCAAGGTCGGCATGACGCGCATCTTCACCGACGACGGCGGCACGCTGCCGGTCACGGTGCTCGACGTGTCCGACAACCGGGTGACGCAGATCAAGACCGCGGAGAAGGACGGATACGCCGCGGTGCAGGTCGCGTTCGGCAAGCGTCGCGCGACGCGCGTCTCGAAGCCTCTTGCGGGCCACCTCGCCAAGGCGGCGGTCGAGGCCGGCCATACGCTGCGCGAATTCCGCGCCCAGGCGGAGGAGCTCGCGAGCCTCAAGCCCGGCGCGAAGCTCGACATCGCCGCGATCTTCAAGGTCGGCCAGCGCGTAGACGTGCAGGGCGTGACTATCGGCAAGGGCTTCGCCGGCGTCATCAAGCGCTATCACTTCGGTGGACAGAACGCGTCCCACGGCAACTCCATCTCGCACCGGGTTCCCGGCTCGACCGGCCAGAACCAGAGCCCGGCGCACGTGTTCCGGGGCAAGCGCATGCCTGGCCACCTCGGCGACAAGCGGCGCACGATTTCGGGCCTGATCGTGGTGCGCGTCGACGCGGAGCGCCAGCTCCTGCTCGTCAAGGGCTCGGTGCCGGGCTCCAGGGGCCGCGACGTGGTCGTGCGTCCGGCGGCGAAGCTCTACAAAGCCCCGGTGCAGCAGGCGAAGCCTGCCGCGCCGAAGGCCGAGCCGAGGCCGGCGCCCAAGGCTGCTGAGCCGGCCAAACCCGCGGCCAAGCCGGCGGCGCAGCCGGCGAAGAAATAAGCGGCCGCCATGGAACTGAAAATGGTCGGCAATAGCGGCAGAAGCGCAGGCACGGTGAACGCGACCGACGATGTCTTCGGCCGCGAGTTCAACGAATCACTGGTGCATCAGCTGGTGGTCGCCTTCCAGGCCAACGCCAGGATCGGCTCGCGCGCGCAGAAGGACCGCGGCGCGGTCAACCACTCGACGAAGAAGCCCTGGCGGCAGAAGGGCACCGGCCGCGCCCGCGCCGGCATGACCTCGAGCCCGCTGTGGCGCGGCGGCGGCAAGATCTTTCCCAACTCGCCGGACGAGAACTTCAGCCAGAAGCTCAACCGGCGCATGTACCGCGCCGGGCTGTGCGCGATCCTCTCGCAGCTCGCGCGCGAGGACCGGCTGCGCGTGATCGACGAGTTCGTGGTCGAAGCCCCGAAAACCAAGCTGCTCGCGAAGAAGGTGAAGGACATGGGGTTCGACGAGGTGCTCGTCATCACCGACGAGATCGACGAGAAGCTCGCGCTCTCGTCGCGCAACCTTGCCAACGTCGAGGTGATCAACGTGCGCCACGCCAACCCGGTGGCGCTGGTCCGCTCGAAGAATGTGCTGCTGACCAGGGCGGCGTTCGCCAAGCTGGAGGAGATGCTCAAGTGACCGCGGTGAAGAAATACAGCGCCGAGCAGCTCATGAACGTCGTCCTGGCCCCGGTCGTATCGGAAAAGAGCACCTTCGTCGCCGACAAGAACCGGCAATACGTGTTCCGCGTCGCCGACCATGCGACCAAGCCCGAGATCAAGGCGGCCGTCGAGCTGATGTTCAAGACCAAGGTCGACGACGTCACGGTGCTCAATGTGCGCGGCAAGGAGCGGCGCTTCGGGCGGCTCTCGGGACGCCGGCGCAACTGGAAGAAGGCCTACGTGCGCCTCGCCGAAGGCCAGGAAATCAATTTCGCCGCGACGGAATAGAGCATGCCTCTCGTAAAAGTAAAACCGACATCACCCGGCCGCCGGGCGCTGGTCAAGGTCGTGACCCCCGAGCTGCACAAGGGCGATCCCTGGTTCCCGCTGACCGAGCCGCAGCGCCGCGGTAGCGGCCGCAACAACTACGGCCGCGTCACCATGCGCCACCAGGGCGGCGGCCACAAGCATCACCTGCGCATCATCGACTGGCGGCGCAACAAGGACGCGATCCCGGCCAAGGTCGAGCGCCTGGAATACGACCCGAACCGCAGCGCGCACCTTGCGCTCCTGCTCTACGCCGACGGCGAGCGCCGCTACGTGATCGCGGCCAAGGGCGTGCAGGTCGGCGCCCAGCTGATGTCGGGCGCGGAAGCGCCGATCAAGGCCGGCAATACGCTGCCGCTGCGCAATATCCCGATTGGTACCGAGGTGCACTGCGTCGAGATGCAGCCCGGCAAGGGCGCACAGCTCGCGCGCTCGGCCGGCGCGCACGTGCAGGTGCTCGCGCGCGAGGGCTCCTATGCGCAGCTGCGCCTGCGCTCGGGCGAGATCCGCAAGGTGCACATCGACTGCCGCGCCACCATCGGCGAGGTTGGCAACGCCGAGCACAACCTGGAATCGATCGGCAAGGCGGGCCGCGTGCGCTGGCGCGGCGTGCGCCCGACGGTGCGCGGCGTGGCGATGAACCCGATCGACCACCCGCACGGGGGCGGCGAAGGCCGCACCGCGGCGGCGCAGCCGCCGGTCTCGCCGTGGGGGGTGCAGACCAAAGGATTCAAGACGCGACGCAACAAGCGCACGCAGGTGATGATCGTGCGCGACCGTCGGGTGAAATAAGGACAGCTATGGCACGCTCAATCAAGAAAGGACCGTTCGTCGACCACCACCTGATGGCCAAGGTGGACAAGGCGCGCGGCACCAGCGACAAGCGCCCGGTCAAGACCTGGTCGCGGCGCTCGACCATCGTGCCCGACTTCGTCGGGCTCACGATCGCCGTGCACAACGGCAAGCAGCACGTGCCCGTGTACGTCACCGAGAACATGGTCGGCCACAAGCTCGGCGAATTTGCCCTGACACGCATCTTCAAGAGCCACTCGGCGGTCGGCAAGCGCACCGAGGAAGCGGTCGGCCACGAGCGCCGCGCGGCGCCCGGCACGCAGGGTCCTGCGGCGGCGCCGGCGGGAGCGCCCGCAGCGGCGCCCGCCGCAGCCGCGCCCGCCCCGGCAGGGAAGAAATGATGGAAACCAAAGCCAGCCTGCGCGGCGCGCGCCTTTCCGCCCAGAAGGGCCGCCTCGTCGCCGACATGATCCGCGGCAAGCCGGTCGACCAGGCGATCAGCATCCTCGCCTACACGCCCAAGAAGGGTGCCGGCATCATGAAAAAGCTGCTCGAGTCCGCGATCGCGAACGCCGAGCACAACGACGGCGCCGACATCGATCAGCTCAAGGTGAAGTCGATCTTCGTCGAGCGCGGCATGTTCCTCAAGCGCTTCCAGGCGCGCGCCAAGGGCCGCGGCAACCGCGTGCTCAAGCACACGTGCCACATCTTCATTACGGTGGGTGACTAGATGGGCCAGAAGATCAATCCGGTGGGCTTCCGCCTAGCGGTGAACAAGAACTGGAGCTCGCGCTGGTACGCGAACAGCAAGAACTTCGCTCCCATGCTGGCCGAGGACATCAAGGTGCGCGCCTTCCTGAAGCGGAAGCTGGCGCACGCCTCGGTGGGACGCGTGCTGATCGAGCGCCCGGCCAAGGACGCGCGCATCACCATCTTCTCGGCGCGCCCGGGCGTGGTGATCGGCAAAAAGGGGGAGGAGATCGAGGCGCTCAAGGCCGAGCTGCGCCGCATCATGGGCGTGCAGCAGGTGCACGTGAACATCGAGGAAATCCGCAAGCCGGAGATCGACGCGCAGCTGATCGCCGACTCGATCGCGCAGCAGCTCGAGAAGCGCATCATGTTCCGCCGCGCGATGAAGCGCGCCATGCAGAACGCGATGCGCCTGGGCGCGCAGGGCATCAAGATCATGAGCGCCGGGCGCCTGAACGGCATCGAGATCGCGCGCACCGAGTGGTACCGCGAAGGGCGCGTGCCGCTGCACACGCTGCGCGCCGACATCGACTACGGCCTGGGCGAAGCGAAGACCAACTACGGCGTCATCGGCATCAAGGTGTGGGTTTACAAGGGCGAGATCGTGCCGAAAGGCGAAACCGCGTTGTTGCCTGCGCCGGCGGCCCCCGCACCGCAACCCGATGCGCCGTCGGAGCCCAAGCGCGCCCGCAAGCCCTTCCCCAAGGCCGGCGCCAAGCGGGCGCCGGCGAAGCCCCGCCCCGAAGGCGAAAGGAAGGCGCGCAAGCCCGACAGCGCTCCCGCGCCGAAGACGACCGTTAAGAAGCCCAAGAAGATCGAGAAGCCGGAAGGCGAGAAGAAGGAATAGCAATGTTGCAACCCGCGCGCACGAAGTACCGAAAGCAGCAAAAGGGCCGCAACACCGGGGTCGCGACGCGCGGCGCCAAGGTGTCGTTCGGCGAGTACGGCCTCAAGGCCACCACGCGCGGCCGCCTCACGGCCCGCCAGCTCGAGGCCGGGCGACGCGCCATGTCGCGCCACATCAAGCGTGGCGGCCGCATCTGGATCCGCGTGTTCCCCGACAAGCCGGTGTCGCAGAAGCCGGCCGAAGTGCGCATGGGCAACGGCAAGGGCAACCCGGAGTACTTCGTCGCCGAGATCCAGCCCGGCAAGATCATCTTCGAGATGGACGGCATCACCGAGACGACGGCCAAGGAGGCCTTCGCGCTCGCCGCGGCCAAGCTGCCGTTCCGCACCATCGTCGTGCAGCGGATGCTGGGAGGCTGACATGAAGACAAGCGAGATTCGCGGCAAGGGCGCCGACGAATTGCAAAAGGAGCTGGAGTCGCTGCTGCGCGCGCAGTTCGGCCTGCGCATGCAGCTTGCCACCCAGCAGCTCTCCAACACCAGCCAGCTGAAGAAGGTGCGGCGCGACATCGCCCGCGTCCGGACCATCATGAAGGAGAAATCGGCCAAATGAACGCAGAGGCGCAGAAGAGCGCACCGGCCAAGAACCAGCGCACGCTGCTCGGGCGGGTGACGAGCAACAAGATGCAGAAGACGGTGGTGGTCCGCGTCGAGCGCCGGGTGCGCGACGCCCTGATGGGCAAGACCATCACCCGCTCGAAGAAGTACCACGCGCATGTCGAGTCGGGCGAATTTGGCGAGGGCGACCTGGTCGAGATCGCCGAGTGCCGGCCGATGTCCAGGACGAAATCGTGGCGGGTGACCCGCCTCGTGGAAAAAAACAAGGCTGCTTGAGGTAGAATCGCGGTCCCCTTGCGGGGTCCAAAACTGCGGGCATGGTGTCCGCAAGTTGGAGCTGGAGAAACCAATGATTCAGATGGAGACCGTGCTGGATGTCGCCGACAATACCGGCGCGCGCGCCGTCCAGTGCATCAAGGTGATGGGCGGCTCGAAGCGCCGCTACGCGTCGATCGGCGACCTGATCAAGGTGAGCGTCAAGGACGCCGCGCCGCGCGGGCGCGTCAAGAAAGGCGAGATCTACGACGCCGTGGTGGTGCGCACCGCCAAGGGCGTGCGCCGCGCCGACGGCTCGCTGATCCGCTTCGACCGCAACGCGGCGGTGCTGCTCACGCCGAAAATGGAGCCGATCGGCACGCGCATCTTCGGGCCGGTGACGCGCGAGCTGCGCACCGAGCGCTTCATGAAGATCGTGTCGCTCGCGCCGGAGGTCCTTTAGGAGAAATGAGGATGCAGCGCATTCGCAAGGGCGATGAGGTGATCGTCATTTCCGGCCGCGACAAGGGCAAGCGCGGCACGGTGCTGCGCCGGATCGACGCCCGGCACGTGGTGGTCGAGGGCGTGAACCGCGTCAAGAAGCACCAGCGCCCCAACCCGATGAAGGGCCTGACCGGCGGCATCGTCGACAAGGACCTGCCGATCCACGTCTCCAACATCGCGCTGTTCAACCCCGCGACGCAGAAGGCCGACCGCGCCGGGGTGAAGGCGCTCGACGACGGCCGCAAGGTGCGCGTCTTCAAGTCGAACGGCGAGCAGGTCGAGGTCTAGGATGGCCAAGGAAAAAGAGCCGAAGCAGGACGCGAAGCCCAAGCAGCAGGGCGGCGGCGAGAAAGGCGCGCCGCAGCAGCAGAAGCCTCAGCAGGCGAAGCCGCAGGGCAGGAAGGATTCGCCCAAGGGGCCTCCCGTCGCCAAGGACGAAGGCCCGCGCATTCCCGCGCCGCCGGCGCGTCTCGCCACCTATTACCGCGAGAAGGTGGTGCCCGACCTGCAGCAGAAGTTCGGCTACAAGACGGTGATGCAGGTGCCGCGCATCAAGAAGATCACGCTCAACATGGGCGTGGGCGAGACCACCACCGACAAAAAGGTGCTCGACAACGCGGTCGCCGACATGACCCGCATCGCCGGCCAGAAGCCGGTGGTCACCAAGTCCAGGAAGTCGATCGCCAACTTCAAGATCCGCGCCAACTTCCCGGTGGGCTGCATGGTCACGCTGCGCGGGGCGCGCATGTACGAGTTCCTCGACCGGCTGGTGAACATCGCCATCCCGCGCATCCGCGACTTCCGCGGCGTGTCGAGCCGCGCCTTCGACGGCCGCGGCAACTACTCGCTGGGCGTAAAGGAGCAGATCATCTTCCCCGAGATCGAGTACGACAAGATCGACGCGATCCGCGGGATGGACATCGCCATCAACACCACCGCCAAGACCGACGACGAGGCGCGCGCGCTGCTCACGGCGTTCCGCTTCCCGTTCAAGCACTGAGGACCCTATGGCCAAGCTGGCACTCAAGCTCCGCGACCAGAAGCGTCGCAAGACGGTAGAGAAGTTCAAGGCGAAGCGCGCGGCGCTGCTCGAGATCGTGCGCGACCCGCGCGCCTCCGACGAGGCGCGCGACGAGGCGCGCGCCAAGCTGCAGAAGCTGCCGCGCGATGCCTCGCCGGTGCGCCTGCGAAACCGCTGCGCGCTCACCGGGCGGCCGCGCGGCGTCTACCGCAAGTTCGGCCTCGGCCGCAACAAGCTGCGCGATCTGGCGTTGAAGGGCGAAGTGCCCGGAATCATCAAGGCGAGCTGGTAGGAGACCCGCATGAGCATGCACGACCCCATCGCCGACATGCTGACGCGTATCCGCAACGCGCAGCTGGTGAACCACGCCGAGGTGGCCATGCCGGCCTCCCAGCTCAAGGCGGCGATCGCCCAGGTGCTGAAGCAGGAGGGCTACATCGAGGACTTCGCGCTGCGCGATAGCGGCGGCAAGAAGGAGCTCGCCATCGCCCTCAAGTACTACGCCGGCCGGCCGGTGATCGAGCGGCTGGAGCGCGTCTCCAAGCCCGGACTGCGCGTCTACCGCGGGCGCGACGACATCCCGCGCGTGATGAACGGGCTCGGCGTCGCCATTCTCTCCACCTCGCGCGGCGTGATGACCGACCGCAAGGCGCGCGCCGACGGCGTGGGCGGCGAAGTGCTCTGCATCGTCGCCTGAGACCCGCCATGTCGCGCATCGCAAAGTACCCCGTTTCGCTGCCGAAAGGCGTCGAAGTCACCGTCGCCTCGGGCAACATCTCGGTGAAGGGCCCGCTCGGCACCATCGCGCGCGCAGCCGACCCGAACGTGGAAGTGAAGAAGGAAGGCGAGCAGATCCACTTCAAGGCGCTGGGCAACTCCAACCATGCCAACGCCATGTCCGGCACCATGCGCGCGCTGCTCGCCAATATGGTGCTCGGCGTCACCAAGGGCTTCGAGAAGCGCCTGGCGCTGGTCGGCGTTGGCTACCGCGCGCAGGCGCAGGGCGACAAGCTCAACCTGTCGCTCGGCTTCTCGCATCCGGTGGTGCACCAGATGCCCAAGGGCATCAAGGTTGTGACCCCGACACAGACCGAGATCGTGATCAGCGGCGTCGACAAGCAGCTGGTCGGCCAGGTGGCCGCCGAGGTGCGCGCGCACCGCGCGCCGGAGCCCTACAAGGGCAAGGGCGTGCGCTACGCGGGCGAGGCCATCGTTCTCAAAGAGACCAAGAAGAAGTAGCCATGAGCCCCAAAGACATCGCAAGAGTGCGCCGCGCGCGCCAGACGCGGCTGAAGATCCGCGAGGTCGGCGCCGTGCGCCTGACCGTGCATCGCACCAACGCGCACATCTACGCGCAGATCACCACCGCGGCCGGCGACAAGGTGCTCGCCACGGCCTCGACCGCGGAGAAGGAGGTGCGCGCCCAGCTCAAGCGTGGTGCGAACCGCAAAGCGGCCGAGGTCATCGGCCAGCGCATCGCCGCCAAGGCGAAGGAAAAGGGCATCGAGAAGGTGGCGTTCGACCGCGCCGGCTACCGCTATCACGGGCGCATCAAGGCCCTCGCCGACGCCGCGCGAGCCGGCGGGCTGAAGTTCTAGAGGACACCCATGGCAAAGATCCAGCCGAGGATGCAGCACGAAGAGCGCGGCGACGGCCTGCGCGAGAAGATGGTCGCGGTCAACCGCGTCACCAAGGTGGTGAAGGGCGGGCGCGTGCTCGGCTTCGCCGCGCTTACCGTGGTCGGCGACGGCGACGGGGGCATCGGCATGGGCAAGGGCAAGGCGCGCGAGGTGCCGGTGGCGGTGCAGAAAGCGATGGAGGAGGCGCGCCGCAAGCTGTTCAAGGTCAAGCTGAAGAACGGCACGCTGCAGCACGCCGTGATCGGCCGGCACGGCGCGGCCAAGGTGCTGATGCAGCCGGCGATGGAAGGCACCGGCATCATCGCCGGCGGCCCGATGCGCGCGGTGTTCGAGGTGATGGGCATCACCAACGTGCTCGCCAAGTGCTTCGGCTCGACCAACCCCTACAACGTGGTGCGCGCCACGCTCGACGGCTTGAAGAACATGAGCACGCCAGCCGAGATCGCGGCGCGGCGCGGCAAGACGGTCGAGGAAATCACCGGATGAAGAAGATCAAGGTACGGCTGCTGAAGAGCACCAACAGCGTCAAGCGCAGCCATCGCGATACCGTGCGCGGCCTCGGGCTGAAGCGCATCGACCACGTGGTCGAGTTGGTCGACACGCCGGCGGTGCGCGGCATGATCAACAGGGTCAACTACCTGGTGCGGATCGAATCATGAAGCTCAATACCCTGAAGCCTGCGCCGGGCGCGACCAGCGACCGGCACCGCGTCGGCCGCGGCGTCGGCTCGGGCTGGGGCAAGACGGCCGGCCGCGGCCACAAGGGCCAGCGGGCGCGCTCGGGCGGCTTCCACAAGGTCGGCTTCGAGGGCGGGCAGATGCCTCTGCATCGTCGTCTGCCGAAGCGCGGCTTCAACTCGCCGACGCGCGACGACATCGCCGAGGTGCGCACCGGCGCCCTGCAGAAGATGCAGGCGGCCGAGATCACCCTCGACACCCTGAAGGCCGAGGGCGTGGTGCCGCGCGGCGCGCTGGGCGCCAAGGTCATCGTTTCGGGCAAGCTCGAGCGCAAGCTCGCGCTGAAGGAGATCAGCGTCAGCAAGGGCGCGCGCGCCATGATCGAGGGCGCGGGCGGCTCGGTGCAGCTCACCGAGAAGCCGAAGGCCGAGCCGAAGAAGAAGGAGAAGAAGGCGAAGAAGGAAAAGCCTGAAGAGGCGCCGAAAGCCTGATGGCGACGGCACTGCCCAGCGCCGGCGCCGGCGCGCGCTACGGCGACCTGAAGCGAAGGCTGCTGTTCCTGCTCGGCGCGCTGGTCGTGTTCCGCATCGGCGCGCACATCCCGGTGCCCGGCATCGACCCGAACGTGCTCGCCGGCTTCTTCCAGGACAACCAGGGCGGCATGCTCGGCATGTTCAACATGTTCTCGGGCGGGGCGCTGCGGCGCTTCACCATCTTCGCCCTGGGCATCATGCCCTACATCTCGGCCTCGATCATCATGCAGCTCATGACCGCGGTCAGCCCGCAGCTCGACCAGCTGCGCAAGGAAGGCGAGTCCGGCCGGCGCAAGATCACGCAGTACACGCGCTACGGCACGGTGTTCCTCGCCCTTTTCCAGTCGACCGGCATCTCGATCATGCTCGAGTCGCAGCCCGGCCTGGTGCTCGATCCTGGGCTCATGTTCCGCATGACCACCGTGACCACGCTCGTCACCGGCACCATGTTCCTGATGTGGCTCGGCGAGCAGATCACCGAGCGCGGCCTGGGCAACGGCATCTCGATCATCATCTTCGCTGGGATCGCCGCCGGCCTGCCCAACGCGGTCGCGGGCACGCTCGAGCTGGTGCGCACCGGTGCCATGCATCCGCTGACGGCGCTCCTCATCGCCGTCGCGGTGCTGGTGGTCACCGGCGTCGTCTGTTTCGTCGAGCGCGGCCAGCGCAAGATCCTGGTCAACTATGCCAAGCGCCAGGTCGGCAACCGCGTCTACGGTGGGCAGAGCTCGCACCTGCCGTTCAAGCTCAACATGTCGGGCGTGATCCCGCCGATCTTCGCCTCTTCGCTGATCCTGTTCCCGGCCACCGTGCTCGGCTGGTTCGGCAGCCACGAAGGCCTGATCTGGCTGCGCGACATCGCCGGCACGCTGACTCCCGGCCAGCCGATCTACGTCGTGCTCTACGCCGGCCTGATCGTGTTCTTCTGCTTCTTCTACACGGCGCTGCAGTACAACCCGAAGGAGACTGCGGATAACCTCAAGAAGTCAGGGGCCTTTGTCCCGGGCATCCGTCCCGGCGAGCAGACCGCCCGGTATCTGGAAAAGATCCTCACGCGCCTCACGCTGGCGGGGGCGATCTATGTAACGCTGGTATGCCTGCTGCCCGAGTTTCTGATCCTGCGCTGGAACGTGCCGTTCTACTTCGGCGGCACCTCGCTCCTGATCATCGTGGTGGTGACGATGGACTTCATGTCGCAGGTGCAGGCCTACATCATGACGCACCAGTACGAAAGCCTGCTGCGCAAGGCCAACTTCAAAGGAGGTTTGCCCGTCAGGTGAACGCGCGCTGATGGCCAAGGAAGACGTCATCGAGATGCAGGGCGAGGTGGTGGAGAACCTGCCGAACGCCACCTTCCGCGTCAAGCTGGAGAACGGGCACACGATCCACGCCTTCATCTCGGGAAAGATGCGCATGAACTACATCCGCATCCTGCCGGGCGACAAGGTGACGGTGCAGATGACGCCGTACGACTTAACCAAGGGCCGGATAACGTTCCGGGCCAAGTGAGGAAGCTATGAAAGTGATGGCATCGGTGAAAAAGATCTGCCGCAAATGCAAGATCGTGCGGCGCAAGGGCGTGGTGCGGGTGATTTGCTCCGATCCGCGCCACAAACAGCGCCAAGGTTGATAAGACATTGAATAACCAGCTATAATCTCAGGTTCCGCCTATGGCAAGAATTGCAGGGATCAACATCGCGAATCACCAGCACGCCGAGATCGCGCTCACCGCGATCTACGGTATCGGCCGGGCGCGCGCGCAGGCGATCTGCGCTGCGGCGGGCGTGCAGGGCAACCGCAAGATCAAGGACCTGAACGACAGCGAGCTCGATCGCATCCGCGAGACGATCGCCAAGTTCACGGTGGAAGGCGACCTGCGCCGCGAGGTGCAGATGTCGATCAAGCGCCTGATCGACCTCGGCTGCTACCGCGGCTCGCGCCATCGCAAGGGCCTTCCTGTCCGCGGGCAGCGCACGCGCACTAACGCTCGCACGCGCAAAGGTCCCCGCAAGGCCGCGATCAAACTTAACGTGCCGGCAGGGAAGGCAGCATAAATGGCCAGCAGAAACGCACCGACGCGCCAGGAGCTGCAGCAGACCGCTGCGGCGCGCGCGCGCAAGAAGGTCAAGAAGAACGTGGCCGAGGGTATCGCGCATATCCACGCCTCGTTCAACAACACCATCGTCACGATCACCGACCGCCAGGGCAACACGCTGGCGTGGGCCACTTCCGGCAACGCCGGGTTCAAGGGCTCGCGCAAGTCGACGCCATTCGCGGCGCAGGTCGCCGCCGAGCGCTGCGGCCGCGCCGCGCAGGAATGCGGCGTGAAGAACATCGAGGTGCGCATCAAGGGCCCGGGGCCCGGCCGCGAGTCGGCGGTGCGCGCGCTCAACGCCATCGGCCTGAAGATCGGCTCGATCGCCGACGTCACGCCAATCCCGCACAACGGTTGCCGCCCGCCGAAGCGGCGCAGGGTCTAGAGACATGGCCAAGAACATCGACAAGTGCCGCCACTGCCGCCGCGAGGGCGAGAAGCTCTACCTCAAGGGCGAGAAGTGCTTCACCGACAAGTGCCCGGTCGAGCGGCGCGCGTATGCGCCCGGCCAGCACGGCCAGAAGAGCGGCGCGCGCCTCTCCGACTACGGCAAGCAGCTGCGCGAGAAGCAGAAGATGCGCCACACCTACGGCCTGCTCGAGCGGCAGTTCCGCAACACCTACCACGACGCCGCGCGCGCCAAGGGCGTGACCGGCGAGCGGCTGCTGCAGCTGCTCGAATCGCGCCTGGACAACATCGCCTACCGCATGGGCTTCGGCGCCTCGCGCGGCGAAGCGCGCCAGGTGGTGCGCCACAACGCGATCCTGGTGAACGGCAAGCGCGTCAACATCCCGTCCTACCGGCTGCGCCCGGGCGACGTGGTCGAGGTCGCGCCGAAGGCCAAGGAGCACCTGCGCATCAAGGCTGCTGCCGAGGCCGCCGAGGGCCGCGGCTTCCCGGAATGGCTCGAAGTCGACTCCAAGACGCTCAAGGGCACCTTCAAAGCCATGCCGGCGCGCTCGGATCTCAGCTCCACGATTAACGAACACCTGGTGATCGAGCTTTACTCGAAGTAACCGCAGTCAGTACACAGGACCCACAAATGCCGCAATCCGGATTTCTCAAGCCTCGCATTGTCGACGTCCAGAATCTCTCGCCGAACCACGCGCGGGTGACGATGGAGCCGTTCGAGCGCGGCTACGGCCACACCCTCGGCAACGCGCTGCGCCGCGTGCTGCTCTCCTCCATGCCGGGCTACGCGCCCACCGAGGTGCAGATCGCCGGCGTGGTGCACGAGTACTCGACGCTCGACGGCGTGCGCGAGGACGTGGTCGACATCCTGCTCAACCTGAAAGGCGTGGTGTTCCGCCTGCACAACCGCGCCGAGGCGATCCTGTCGCTGAAGAAGAAGGGCGACGGCCCGGTCACCGCAGCCGACATCGAGCCGGCGCACGACGTCGAGATCGTGAATCCCGACCACGTGGTCGCGCACATCGCCTCGGGCGGCAAGCTCGAGATGCAGATCAAGGTCGAGTCCGGCCGCGGCTACGTGCCGGGCAACATGCGCTATCTGCCCGAGGAGACCAAGGGCATCGGCCGCATCATCCTCGACGCTTCCTTCAGCCCCGTGCGCCGCGTTTCCTACGCGGTCGAGTCGGCGCGCGTCGAGCAGCGCACCGACCTCGACAAGCTGATCATGGACATCGAGACCAACGGCGCGATCGAGCCCGAGGAGGCGATCAGGTACGCGGCGCGCGTGCTGGTCGACCAGCTCTCCGTCTTCGCGCAGCTCGAGGGCACCGCGCTGCCGGCCGAGCAGCCCAAGTCGCCCGCGGTCGATCCGATCCTGCTGCGCCCGGTCGATGACCTCGAGCTCACCGTGCGCTCGGCCAACTGCCTCAAGGCCGAGAACATCTACTACATCGGCGACCTGATCCAGCGCACCGAGACTGAGCTCCTCAAGACGCCCAACCTCGGCCGCAAGTCGCTCAACGAGATCAAGGAAGTGCTCGCGTCGCGCGGCCTGACGCTCGGCATGAAGCTCGAGAACTGGCCGCCGGCCGGCCTGGAACACAGGACCTAGAAACCATGCGTCACGGAAGCGGCCTCAGAAAACTCAACCGCACCTCCGCGCATCGCCTGGCGATGCTGCGCAACATGACCGTGTCGCTGCTGCGCCACGAGGAGATCCGCACCACGCTGCCCAAGGCGAAAGCGCTGCGCCGGGTCGCCGAGCCGATGATCACGCTCGGCAAGAAGCCCTCGCTCGCCAACCGGCGCCTCGCCTTCGACCGCCTGCGCGACCGCTCGATCGTCGCGAAGCTGTTCGACGATCTCGGCCCGCGCTACGCCAAGCGCAACGGCGGCTATCTGCGCATCCTGAAGATGGGCTTCCGCAAGGGCGACAACGCTCCCCTCGCGCTGGTCATGCTGATGGACCGCCCCGACACCGCCGCGGCGCCTGCCGGCGGCGACGAGGGCGCCAGGGCCTCCAAGAAAAAGTCCAAGAAGACCGAAGAAGCCTCGGCCGCCTAGGGGCTCTCCTGAGGCTCAAGGGAAAGGTCGCGATCGTCGCCGGCGCGGGGGCGAGCGGCGCGGTGATCGGCAATGGGCAGGCCACCGCCATCCTCCTCGCGCGCGAAGGCGCCAAGGTGCTCTGCGTGGACGCGGTGGAAGAGCGCGCGCAGGCCACCGTCGACATGATCAGAAAAGAAGGCGGCACGGCGTCGGCGCGTCGCGCCGACGTGTCGAAGGCAGGCGACTGCAAGGCGATGGTCGCCGCCGCCGTGGAGCGCTACGGTCGGCTCGACATCCTCGACAACAACGTCGGCATCTCGGTGCGCGCCGACGTGCTGGAGGTGACCGAGGAGCAGTGGGACCGGGTGATGGCGGTGAACGTGAAGAGCATCGTGCTCGCCTCGAAGTACGCCATCCCCGAGATGAAGAAGGCCGGCGGCGGCTCGATCATCAACATCTCTTCGGTGGCGGGGCTGCGCGCCAACCAGAGCACGCCGTACTCGACCTCGAAAGCGGCGATCGTCGGCCTGACGCGCTCGATGGCGGGCGACCACGGCCGCGACGGCATCCGCGTCAACTGCATCCTGCCCGGGCTGATCTACGGGCCGATGACCGCGCCGCGCATGGACGAGGAGATCCGCCGCAAGCGCCGCGAGGCCGGCGCGCTCGGCACCGAGGGCACGGGCTGGGACGTGGCGCACGCGGCGGTGTTCCTCGCGAGCGACGAGTCGCGCTGGATCACCGGCGTCGCGCTTCCGGTCGATGCCGGCTTCCTGGTGATGAGCCCCACGACGAATCTGAGGCTGGCGCAGCAGAAGTACTAGGCGCTCAGCCGGCTATGAGGATCGCGCGGTAGTCGTTGACGTTGGTGCGCGTCGGTCCGGTGACGAGCAGCCCGCCCACATCCTTGAAGAATCCATAGCTGTCGTGCCGCGCGAGGAATGCCTTCGCATCCGCGCGGCGCGCGAACTCCGGCGACCAGACGGCGCCGGCGTTGTCCTCGCTGCCGTCGATGCCGTCGGTGTCCGCGGCGATGGCCCAGGTATCCGGCTTTTCGATTCCCAGCGACAACAGGAACTCGGCGCAGCGGCCGCCTCGGCCGGCTTCGCCTTCGATCGTGACCGTGCACTCGCCGCCGGAGATCAGCGCAGCGGGCCCGTCGGTCCGCCGTGCGAGCTGCGCCATCTCCCGGCCGACCTCGCGCGCCTCGCCGGTGATCGTGTCGCCGAGGATCACCGGCCTGATTTTGCTTCTTTGAAAAACCTCGGCAGCCGCCTCGAGCGATCGCATGGCGGTCGCGATCACCTTGTTGGCGGCCTTCACCGACTTCGGGCTCTCGGAGAACGGCCCGCGATAGTCGATGCCGTACTTGCGCAGCACCGCTTTCGCGTCGTCGATGGTTGTGGGGTCGGCCGCACAGGGACCGGAGGCGATGTGCGTCGGGTCGTCGCCGACGACGTCGGAGATGATCAGCGCCACCACCGGCGCGCGGCAGGCCGCGGCGAGGCGCCCGCCCGCGATCGCCGAGAGGTGCTTGCGCACGGTGTTCATCTCGCGGATGTCGGCCCCGCTCTTCAGCAGCCGGCCGGTGAGCGACTTCAGCTCGCCCATGCTGATGCCCGGCGCCGGGAGCGACAGCAGGCTCGAGCCGCCGCCCGAAACGAGCGCGAGCAGGAGGTCGTCCTCGCCGAGCCTCTTCACCTGCTCCAGCAGCTCATGAGCGGCGGCATGCCCGGCTTCGTCGGGCACCGGATGGCCGGCCTCGATGACTCTGATGTGCCTTGTCGGCAGGCCGTGCCCGTAGCGGGTAATGGCGACGCCTTCGAGGGGCGTCCGCCAGTTCTCTTCCACCGCGACGGCCATCGAAGCGGCCGCCTTGCCGGCGGCGGCGACGAACGTGCGGCCCCTCGGCGGCTGCGGCAGGTGCGCAGCGAGGATGCGGCGCGGGTCCGCAGCGGCAACCGCGGCGCGGAAACTCTCCTCGAGGAGAGCGCGCATCCCGCTTACGCCGGAGTGAAGCGTTCCTTGCGGGCGTCGGGACCCATATTGAAATACGCCGGGTAGGTCTCGCCGAAGACCCGACGGATCTCGTCCGCCGGCACGTCGGCGTAAGTGCCGCGGAAGCGGATGTATTCCATGTGCCGCCGCTCGTCCTCGTCGAACGGATGGAAGATCGAGTCTTGCGTGCCGTCGAACTCGAGCGGCTTGACGCGGAAGCGCCGGCACATCTCGATGTTGAAGGCGGGCGTCGCCTTTATCCAGTTACCGTCGAGCAGCAGGTCCGTGTAGCCGTGGAAGACGAACAGATCCGTGCCCATCTTGGCCGTGAGCGCCGGCGTGGTGAGGTGGTTCTTCACATCGGCGTAGCCGACGCGAGCCGGTATGCCTGCGGCGCGCGCGCATGCGGCGAGCAGCGCCGCCTTCGGCACGCACCAGCCTTCGCCCGCCACCAGGCACGCGGAGCCGCGGTAGGACTCGTCGACGGTGAAGTTCTGGAACGGGTTGTAGCGGATGCGGTCGCGGACCGCGTAGTAGAGCGAGACCGCCCGCTCGCGGTCGCTCGCGCCCACGGCATGCTCGCGCGCAAACGCCGCGACCACCGGATGGTCGCAGTCGACGAAGCGGCCGGGAGAGAGGTATTCGTTCATTTGTCGAGCTTCATCAGCCTGCGCGTGCCCTGCGAGAGGGCGCTGCTCGGGTCGGCGAGGCCGTCGACCACGGAAAAATGGTTCTTGCCCGGCATCGGGATGTCGCCGGCGAACGCCGCGCGCCAGCGCTCGCCGAGCAGCGCGTTCTGGCGCAGGAACTCGCTCGATTCGTCGCCGCCGACGCAGGTCATCACCGGGGCCCGCGTCGCCGCCGGCATGAAGGCGGGCGACAGGCGCAGCGCCGTCGCCTCGTCGAGCCGCAGGTCGACGTTGAGCCATTCGACCAGCGGCAGCGGCCGAAGGTCGTAGAGCCCGCTGATGGCGAGGCCGCCCTTCCACAGGTCCCTGGGCAGCCGCTTGTCGAACGTCGGCCATTGCGCGCACATCAGCATCGCGGTGAGGTGGCCGCCGGCGGAATGGCCCGACACGTAGAGCCGGTCCTGGTCCATGCCGTAGTCCTCGGCGTGCAGCCAGAGCCAGCGGCTCGCGCGCAGCATCTGCCGCACGATCTCTTCCATCGCCACCTTGGGGCAGAGGTCGTAGTTCACCACCGCGAGCGAGATGCCGCCGCCGACGAAGGCTGGCGCGAGGAAGGAGAAATCGCGCTTGTCGAGCGAGCGCCAGTAACCGCCGTGGATGAACATCATGCAGCTACCGTCGCCCTTGCGCGCCGGGAATAGGTCGAGGGTCTCGCCGGGCATGTCGCCGTAGCGCAGGTCGATGTGGCTGGCCATGGTGCTGCGGGCGCGCTGCGAGCCCTCGGCCCAGCGAGCGAAGTACTGGGCGTGGTCGGGGACCAGCTCGCGGTTGTTGTAGAGCTGCGAAAGCAGCGCCTTGTCGCGCATGACTTCCATTGGGGCGTTCATCGGCCTCGCGGGTTCCTTCTACGCGGATTTTACGGGCTTCATCCACACCACGGGCTTGCCGAGGGTGGCGCCGAGGGTCTTGCCTTCCGGGTCGGCGAGCGCAGCCTCGCGCGCTTTGCGGATCGCTTTCGCCTGCTCGGCGGCATCGGCGGTCGCCGGGTTCTCGATCAGCGCATCCGCAATCGCCAGGAAGTTGCCCTTGCCGCGGCGGTGCGTCTCGCCGTAGCCCTTGATCAGGCGCGCGCACTCGGCGACCTCGCAAGCGAGCGCCGCATCGCGCCGCGCCGCTTCCTCGACCAGCGCGAGCCAGCGCTCGATCAGCTGCTGCTCTTCCTTGTAGCGGTAGCTCAGCGGGCGCAGCGGCCGCAGCCAGGCGAGCGAGCGCACCAAGAGCCAGCCGAGCGCGCCCGAGGTCTTGACATGCATGCCGAAGTTATACGCGTCGAGCTTGCCGCGGCGCTCTGCCCAAGCGACGAGGCGCCTGCCGAGGAAGTGCGGCATCACCGAGGCGAACTCCTCGACGCCCGGCTTCAGGTAGTCGATGACGACCACCGGCTCGCCGTCCCTGGCGCCGACCTCCTTGCGGACTCTCTCGAATCTGGATTTCCTGGTTTTCAGGTCCGCGACCCGGATGATGTCCTCGTAGCTCATCCAGGTGGCGAGATGGCGCGCCACGCTCGCCGCGACCTTCGCATCGCCCGCCATGAATCGATTCACCCGCTCGCGGTACAACGCGGCATAGGCCTCGCCCTGGTAGTCCTTCAGCCGGCCCTGCGCGAGCGCGAGGATTTCCTTGAGCTCGGTCGCGCGTTTCGGTTTCGCCGGCTGGTCGGGCGGCGGGCGCTGGCCGAGCGCGATCTCGTAGCCGGCAGTGAAGCCGCGCAGGCTGGCCTCGGCGCCGCGCCCGCCCTTGCGGATCGCCGCCTCGCACGCTTCGCGACGCAGCGGCAGCACGCCGCTTCCAGCCATGGCGCCGAACAGCACCGCGTTGATCACGGTGCCGCTTTCCTGCGCGAGCTTGCGCATGTCGAAGAGCACCGCGCGCTTGGCGAGCTGGCGCGCGGCCTCGAGCACCTTGTCGCTCTCGAAGCGCCCGTCGGCCATCTGCATCTTCTCGACCGTCGCGTAGATGCGGTGCGTCGAGGCGATGAGCGTGGTGCGCTCAGGGCTGATGTAGCCGTTGGTCATGGCGCGGCCGGCCTCGACCAGCTCGGAGGCCACCATGATGTCGACGTTGCCCGGGCTCGGCGTGAGCGAGAGCACGGGCTCGCGGCCGCTCAGCTGCTTGCGGGTAGCGGGGAATATCTCGAGGTAGTAGGTGGTCGCGCCGGTGCGCTGCGCGACGCCGGGAATCGAGGTCGCCTGCGCTGGCAGGTCGACCGAGGTCGCGGCCTCCATCAGCCAGTCGGCCATCACGCCGCCGCCTTCGCCGCCCAGCGCGGCGATGAGGATCGTGATTGGTCGCTCGGGGAGATTCATAGCGTGGTCCTCAGCTTGTCCCACAGCGTGGGGTTCTGCACCACCTCCGCGCGGTAGAACGATGGGCAGAGCACCGCGGCGTGCGCGTTCTCGCCGCACAGGCCGCAGCCCACGCAGCCGTCGATCACCGTCGCCACCGGATCGGCGCGCAGCGGGTCGGGGTTGTCCTTCACCGTGAGCGTCGGGCAGCCCGAGAGGCGGATGCACGAGTGATCGCCCGTGCAGGTGTCTTCGTCCACGCCGTACTTCACGCGCACGTGCCGTTCGCCTCTTTTCAGCCTGGCGGCGACCAGCGGCTTGAGCCTGCGCTGGCGCTCGAGCTGGCACTCGCCCTCGGCGATGATCACCTTGAGCCCCGCGTAATCGGTCTGCATCGCTTCCTTGTAGACCTTCGAGACTTCGCCGACCTTGTAGTTGTTAACCGTGCGCAGCCACTTCACCCCGAGCCCGCTCAGCGTGTCCTCGATGGTATGGTCCGCGCCCGCGGCGCTCGCGCCCACGGCCACCATGCGCGCGTCCTCGGGCGGCGAGGAGAGCAGCTCCTGCGTGCCCGTCGCCGACGCGTAGCCGTTCTTCATGATGACCAGCACGCCATCGCCCTTGTTGAGCAGGTTGGACGCGACCCCCGACAGGAGGCCGTTATGCCAGAAGCCGCCGTCGCCCATGATCGCCACCGGTCGGCGCGACGACATCGGCGAGACACCCGCCGCCGAGGCGAGGCTCATGCCGTAGCCGAGCAGCGTATTGCCCTGCGAGAACGGCTCGAAGGAGCCGAAGCAGTGGCAGCCGACGTCCATGGAGACATGCGGCCGGCCGATGTCCTGCGCGACCAGCTTCATGGCCGAGAACACCGGGCGCTCCGGGCAGCCCACGCAGAACGTGGGCGGGCGGGCGGGCAGCATGCCGAGGAGCTCGGCGGCCTTCTGCTTGGTGCCGCCCACCGTGTCGAGCCATTCCAGTCCCCGCGACACGTCGAGTTGCGGCGCGTGCTGGCCGAGGAACTTCGCCAGGCCGCGCACCAGCGCCTCGACGTTGTAGTCGCCGGCCATGTGCATGAAGTCCTTGCCGTGCAGTTTCCCGGGCACCTCGGCGCGGCGCAGGATCGTGGCGACCTCCTGCTCGATGAACTCGGGCTGCCCTTCCTCGAGCACCAGGAGGGCTTTTTTCGTCCTTGCGAATCCGGTGATCTCTTCGGGCACCAGCGGGTACACCACGTTCAGCGCGAGGATCGGGATGCGCGAGACGCCGAAGGCGTCGGCGAGGCCCAGCGTCTTCAGGGCGAGCAGCAAGCCGTTATAGAGGCCGCCCTGGACGATGATGCCGAGGTCTTGCTGCTCCCCGGCGAAGACCTCGTTGAGCCGGTGCTCGGCGATGAACTTGCGCGCCGCCGGCAGCCGCACGTCCGACTTGAGCTTCTCCTGGCGGAAGGTCGCCGGCGGATGCGCAAGGCGGTCGTAGATGAACTCCTTCGGCGGCCCGTCGAGCTTTTCCCGGGTGGAGATGGCGGGCGCCTGGTTCTGCTTCGTGGTGAACGAGCCGCGCACGTGGCAGGCGCGGATGCGCAGCTCCATCATCACGGGCGTGTTCGAGGTCTCCGAGAGCTCGAAGCCGCGCTCGACCATCTCGACGATCTTCGGCAGGCTCGGGCGCGGATCGAGCAGCCACATCAGCGATTTCAGCGCATAGGCGTGGCTGCGCTCCTGCGCCACCACGCCGCCCTCGCCGTAGTCCTCGCCGAGCACGATCAGCGTGCCGCCCATCACGCCCGCGCTCGCGAGGTAGGACAGGGCGTCGGCGGCGACGTTGGTGCCGACGATCGACTTCCAGGTGACCGCGCCGCGCGCCGGGTAGTTGATCGACGCGCCGAGCATTGCCGCGGCCGAGGCCTCGTTGGTGCACGCCTCGACGTGCACGCCGAGCTCGTCGAGGTAGTCCTTCGCCTGCACCATCACGTCGAGGAGGTGCGACACCGGCGCGCCCTGGTAGCCGCCGACGTAGGACACGCCCGACTGCAGCAGCGCCTTGGTCACGGCGAGGATGCCCTCGCCGTGGAAGGTCTCGCCGTCCCCCAGGCGCAGGGACTCTATTTCCTTGGTGAACTGGCGTTCCACAGTCTGTCCCACCAAGTCGGGTTCTGGATGACTTCGGCGCGGTAGAAGGACGGGCAGAGCACCGCGGCGTGCGCGTTCTCGCCGCACAGCCCGCAGCCGACGCAGCCGTCGATCACCGTCGCCACCGGGTCGGTGCGCAGCGGATCGGGGTTGTCCTTGATCGTGAGCGTAGGGCAGCCGGAGAGCCGGATGCACGAGTGGTCGCCGGTGCAGGTGTCTTCGTCCACGCCGTATTTCACGCGCACATGGCGCTCGCCCTTCTTCATCTTGTCCGCGACCACCGGCCGCAGCTTGCGTTGCCGCTCGAGCTGGCACTCGCCTTCGGCGATGATGACCTTGAGGCCCTTGTAATCGGTGGTCATCGCCTCCTTCAGGGTCTTCGCGACCTCGCCGACGCGGTAGTTGTCGACGGTCTTCAGCCAGCGCACGCCGATGCCCTCGAGCGCGCGCTCCATGCTGATGTCGTCCTTCACCTCGCTGTGCTGCGGGGAGGAGGGCAGCTCCTGCGTTCCGGTCGCCGAGCTGTAGCCGTTCTTCATGATCACCAGGATGCCGTCGTTCTTGTTGAACACGGCGTTCGCGATCCCGGTGGTGAGGCCGTTATGCCAGAAGCCGCCGTCGCCCATCATGGTGACGGTGCGCCGCGCCATCGCGGGATGCACCGCCGAGTTCGACGCGAGCCCGAGGCCGTAGCCGAGCACGGTATTGCCGATGTTGAAGGGCGGCAGGGTCGAGAAGAGGTGGCAGCCGATGTCCGCCGAGAGGTGGAACTTGCCGCTGTCCTTCTCCAGGAGCTTCATCGCCGAGAACACCGGGCGCTCCGGGCAGCCAACGCAGAAGCCCGGCGGGCGCTGCGGCAGCCCCCCCAGCAATTGCGCCGCTTTTTCCTTCAGGCCCTTGATCGGCTGAACGGCGCTGTCGCGCCCGAGGAATTTCGCGACGCCGGTGAGCACCACCTCGCCGGTGTACTCGCCGGCGAGCGGCAGCACGTCCTTGCCGGACACCTTGACCGCGTTGATGTCCTGGCGGCGAAGCGTCGCAAGCACCGCCTCCTCGATGTAAGCGGGCTGGCCTTCCTCGACGATCAGAATGGATTTCTTGTTTCTCGAAAATTCAACAATCTCCTCCGGCACCATCGGGTAGGTGACGTTCATGCAGTAGATCGGCACCTTGGCCGCGCCGAACGCGTCGGCCAGGCCGAGCGTCTGCAGCGCGCGGATCACCGCGTTGTAGAGGCCGCCCTGGCAGATGATGCCGACGTCGGCCATTTCGCCGGAGAAGGTCTCGTTCATCCGGTTTTCCCGGATGAAGCGCACCGCCGCCGGCCAGCGCACGTCGATCTTCTGCTTCTCCTGCGCATAGGTCGCCGGCGGCAGGCAGATGCGGTTGTAGTCGAAGTCGGGCTCGAGGAAATTCCGCTTCGAGAACTCGGGGGCGCGGTTGCGCTTGGTCCTGAAGCTGCCCTGCACGTGGCAGGCGCGGATGCGCAGCTCGAGCATCACCGGCGTGCTGGAGGCTTCCGAGAGCTCGAAGCCCTTCTCGACCATCTCGACGATCTTCGGCAGGTTGGGCCGCGGGTCGAGGAGCCAGATCTGCGATTTCATCGCGAACGCGTGGCTGCGCTCCTGGATGATCGAGGAGCCTTCGCCGTAGTCCTCGCCCAGGACCAGCAGCGCGCCGCCCTTGACGCCGGCCGAGGCGAGGTTCGAGAGCGCGTCCGAGGCCACGTTGGTGCCGACGGTCGACTTGAAGGCGACCGCGCCGCGCATCGGGTAGTTGATCGACGCGCCGAGCATCGCCGCCGCGCCGGCCTCGTTGGCGTTGGTCTCGACGTGCACGCCCAGCTCGTCGAGGATGCCGCGCGCGTCGTTCAGCACGTCCATCACGTGCGACACCGGCGCGCCCTGGTAGCCGCCGACGTACGACACGCCCGACTGCAGGAGCGCCTTGGTCACCGCGAGGATCGCCTCGCCGTGGAAGGTCTCGCCTTCCCCGAGCTTCAGCTTCTCGACTTCTTCCTTGAACGATCTTTCCATTACACGAGCACCTTAGGCAGCCAGACGGCGACCGCCGGCACGAAGAACACCAGCGACAGCACGAGCAGGCTCATCACGATGTAGGGCAGCACCGCCTGGAAGATGTGGCCCATGCGCACCTCGGGCGGCGCGACGCCTTTCATGGTCATCAGCAGCAGGCCGTGGGGCGGCAGGAGCAAGCCGAGCTGCATGCAGATCAGGAACATGACGCCGAACCACACCGGGTCGACGCCGTATTTCTGCACCAGCGGCATGTAGATCGGCAGGGTGATCAGCATCATGCTCACCTGCTCGACGAACAGGCCGAGAAAGACGAGCAGCGCCATCATCGCCGCGATCACCTGCAGCGGCGAGAGGCCCGAGCCGGCGATCAGCGCGACCAGCCCGTTGCTCGCGCCCGAGAACGACAGGATCTGCGAGAACGTGGTGGCGCCGAGGATGATGAACAGGATCATGCCCGAGATGCCCGCGGTGCCGCGCAGCGCGGCCATGAGGTTCGCGACCGTCAGCGAGCGGTAGGCGAGCGCGAGGAGCATGGTGAAGAGCGCGCCGATCGCCGCCGACTCGGTCGGCGTCGCCCAGCCCGCCGACATCGAGGCCACGACCACGACGAAGATCGAGACCAGCGGGATGACGTACTGCACGAACGGGCGCAGCTTCTCCCACCCGCGGTAGCCGGTGAACGCGCTCTTCGGCGCGAGCGAGGGGTTGAGCGTGACGCGCGTCATGATGTAGACGATGAACAGCGCGCTCAGCACCAGCCCCGGCATGACGCCGCCGATCAGCAGCTTGGAGATCGAGATGCCCGAGAGGCTGCCGAGCAGCACCGTCAGCGCCGAGGGCGGAATGAGCATGTCGACGGCGCCGATCGCCATCAGCGGGCCGGTGGCCATGACCGGGTGATAGCCGCGCGCGAGCATCACCGGCAGCATCAGGCTGCCGAGCATGGCGGTGGTGGCGATGGTCGAGCCCGAGATCGCCGAGAACACTGTCCCGGCGACGACCGCGACGACCGCGAGGCGCCCCGGCACCTGCTGGATCAGGCGGTCGACGCCGTCGATCACCTTCACCGCGAGCCCGGTGTGGAACAGCACCTCGCCCATCAGGATGAAGAGCGGAATCGGCGTGAGCGAGAAGCTCGCCACCGAGCCGACGCTGTTGCGCACCAGCTGCGTCAGGCCGGCCTCGCCGCCGAGGAACAGCAGCGCGCCGACCAGGTTGATCGCGAGGAACGAGAATCCGACCGGCAGGCCGGCGAAAAGCAGCAGCGTCGAGCCCCCGAGCATCAGCCACGCGGCCGCCTGCCACGACATCACCCGGTCGAGACCGCGTCGTCGCGCGGCGCGCGCGCACCGAGCCAGAGCCGGCGCATGCGGAACAGCATCTCGAGCGTGAGGGCGACGAACGTCGCCGGTAGCACGCTGAGCAGCCACCATTCCGGCGTGATCAGCGACTTGACGGAGAGCGACCCCGCCTGCCAGCTGAGGAATGCCGCCCGCACGCCGTACCAGGCGATCAGGGCGCAACAGCCCAGGGCGAGCGCGTCGACCAGCCACTCGAGCACCCAGCCGATCCGGGGCGGCACGGCGCGCAGCACGATGTCGACGCGGATATGCTGGCCGCGCCGCATCAGCCACGGCGCGGTGAGCAGGGTGACGAGGTAGAGCATGCTCTCGGAGATCTCGGCCGACCACTCCAGCCCGGCCACGCCGGGGACGATGCGCACGTTCCGCAGCAGCACGTCGGCGCAGATCATCAGCGTCATGCCGAAGATCAGCGCGCAGCCAGCCAGCGCCAGGATCTCCAGCAGCCGCCCGTATGCCGCTTCGATCTTCTGCATCAGGCGTGTCCCTATTTGGCCAGCACCTTCTTCAGCTGCGCGCCGTACTGCGGGCTCGACTGGATGGCGTGCTCCCAGCCCACGTCCTTCGCCTTCTGCAGGTACGCCTTAGTCGTGGCCGCGTCGAAGGTGATCACCTGGATGCCGGCCTCGGCCTGGCGCTTCTTCTCGTTCTCGTTGTACGACTTCCAGAAGTCGTTCTGCTGCTCGTAGGCGAGCGACTGGCGGTCGAGGTACTCGCGCGCCTTCGACGGCAGGCCCTTGTACTTGTCGAGGTTGACGAGCACGCCGACCTCGGCGTTGTAGAAGCCCGGGTCGACGCGGTACTTGGTCTTCTCCTGCCAGTTGAGGTCGAACAGGGCATGGATCGGCCAGCCGTAGCCGTCGATCACGCCGCGCTCGAGCGCGGTGTAGACCTCGCCGGGCGCGGTGGTCATCATCTGCGCGTTCATCGACTGGAAGAACTCGCGGTACACCGGGGTGATGCGGATCTTCAGGCCGGTGAGGTCCGGCTTGTCGATCTTCTTGGTGAGGTAGATGTGGAAGGGCGTGAACTCGACCACCTTGGCGAGGTAGCGCATGTTGCCCTTCTCGCCCCAGATCTTGTTGATCAGGTCGTAGCCGCCGTTCTTGCGCTGCTCGGCGGCGCTGGTCTCGGAGAGCTTGAGGATGTCGGCCTCGGGCATCACGTTGGTGTAGTAGGCGCCGGTGCTGAACGCGAGGTCGATCACGCCGCTCTGCAGCGACTTGCCGACCTCGAAGGTCGGAATCGCCTTCGGTCCGCCGATGAAGTTGATCTGGACGACGCCCTTGCCTTCCTTGTTGAACTTCTCGATCCACTCGATGGTGCGCTTCACGTAGAACTGGTTCTCGGGGAACGCGCTCACCATCCTCAGCGTCACTTCCTGGCTCAGCGCGAGCGTCGGCGATAGCGCGGCGAGCGCGAGAAGCAGCGTCTTTTTCATGGGCCCTCCTCCTATGGAAGCGGCAAGGTTAGGCGTCGGCACGTCCATTTGTCAAATCAATGTCGTTCATGATATGAATCACTGCCATGAATGTCGGAGACGTCGACCTCAACCTGCTGCGCGTGTTCGACGCGGTGCTGCGCAGCCGCGGCGTGACGCCGGCCGCGGCGACCCTCGGCCTCACACAGCCGGCGGTGTCGAACGCGCTGGCACGGCTGCGCGCGCTGTTCGGTGATGCGCTTTTCGTGCGCACCGCGGGCGGCATGGACCCGACGCCCTACGCACGCGAGCTCGCCGAGCCGGTGCGTCAGGCGCTGGCGCTGCTCGACTCCGCGCTCGCGCATGGCCCGGGCTTCGACCCCGCCACCGCGACGCGCGCCTTCCGCTTCTATATGTCGGACCTGGGCCAGATCGAGTTCCTGCCGCCGCTCGTCGAGCGCGTGCAGCAGGCAGCGCCCGGTGTGCGCCTGGAAGCCGTTGCGCTCGAGGTCGAGGACATAGCGGGGGCGCTCGCCGCCGGAGCCCTCGATCTCGCCGTCGGCTTCCTGCCCGGTCTCGGACCCCCGGTGCGGCGGCAGACGCTGTTCCGCGACCCGTACCTTTGCCTGATGCGGGCCGATCACCCGATTTCCTCACTGACCAAGCGGAAATTCAGCGAAGCGTCGCATGCCCTGGTCACCTACCGCGGAGGCCACCGCGTGATCGAGGAGGCGCTGGAACGCGCCGGCCTCGCGCGCCGCATCGCGCTGCGCGTGCCGCACTTCACCGTGGTGCCGATGGTGCTCGAGCGCACCGACCTGATCCTCACCCTGCCGGCGCGAGTCGCGCGCGTGTTCGAGCGCCGCGGCAAGCTGAAGGCGCTGCCGCCGCCGGTGGCCATTCCGCCCGCCGAGGTGGCGGCGCACTGGCACGAGCGCTTCGAGGGCGACCCGGGCAACCGCTGGCTGCGCGACCAGGTGGTGGAGCTCTACGGCAGCTAGCCCGCGGCGGCGAGGCATTCACGCAGCAGCTCGACCGCGCGCCGCGCAAACGCACGCATGTTTGCCTCGCGGTCGGGGCTTCCCGTCTCGAGGGTGACGACTTTCTCGATCGGCCCGCTGACCGCGAGGCAGGCGTGCCCCGCAGCATCGCCGTAGCGGTTCCCGGTCGGCCCCGCGGCGCCGGTTTCGCAGATGCTCCAGGTCGCGCCGAGCTTCTCCCGCAGGCGATGTGCCGCGAGCCTCGCATAAGGCTCGCTCGCCGAGCGCACGCCGCTCATCTGCTCCGGCGTGATGCCGAGCAGCGCGGTGCGGCTCGCGCCGGTATAGACGATGCAGCCGCCGAGATAGAAAGCCGATGCGCCGGGAAGCGCGACGAACGCCGCGTTGATCAGGCCGCCGGCGGAGGATTCGGCGACCGCGAGCGTGTGCTTGCGCCGCCTGAGCGATTCGGCGACGACGGCGGCGAGAGTGCTCAGCTCCATATCTCCTGCGCGAGCTGCATGACCAGCTCCAGCTTACGGCGCGTGTCGTCGTGCGTCACGGTCTGTCCCGATCCACCGCCACTCGAGAAGCCGCACTGCGGCGAGATTCCCAGGCGCTCGAGCGGCACGTGTTTCGCCGCTGCGTCGATGCGGCGCTTCAGCTGATCTTTGTCTTCCAGCACCGGCGTCTTGGTCGAGACCAGGCCGAGCACCACCTGCTTGCCCTTCGGCACGTGGCGCAGCGGCGAGAAGTCGCCCGCGCGCGGCGTGTCGTATTCGAGGCAGTAGATGTCGGCGTCGAGCCGGTTGAAAAGCGCCTCGGCGACCGGTTCGTAGCCGCCCTCGGCCATCCACGCGCCCTTCAGGTTGCCGCGGCAGAGGTGGATCGCCACCTTCATGTCTCTTGGCTTCGCTGAAATCGATTCATTGAACAGGCGCGCATAGCGCTCGGTCAGCTCGTCCGGGTCCTCGCCGCGCGCCACGACGTCCTTGCGCGCGCTCGGATCGCAGTTGCAGGGCAGCGCGGTGTCGTCGACCTGCAGGTAGGTGCAGCCTTCCTGCGCCAGCTCGGCGATCTCCGCCTTGTATATGGCCGCGAGATCCGCGAAGAACGCGTCGCGGTCCTTGTAGACGCTCGCGTCGAACGCCCTCGGCCCGAGGAACCAGTGCATTACGTCCGGCGCAGCGATCGTCACCTTGGGAACGCCGCGCTTCACCACCGATTTCAGGAAGCGGAAATCGCCGGCGACGATGCGCTGCCCGCGCCGCAGCCTCGCCTTCGCGTAGGGCGACGCCGCGATGCCCATCACGCCGCTTTCATTGCGGAAACCCAGCGTGCCGTCGCGCAGGCCGAAGCCGTCGACCGCGTCGATGAAGCCCGCCGACCAGCTGCGGCGCCGGAACTCGCCGTCGGTGATGCTCGGCAGGCCGAGCGACTCCTGGAAGGCGACGATCTCGCGGATGCAGTCGTCCTGCACGCGTTTGAATTGGTCTTCGGAGACAAGGCCGCTTTTGCGTGAGCGCGCCGCCTCGATCAGCCGCGGCGGCCGCACGAAGCTGCCGATATGCTCGGCGTGGAAGGGAGGCTGCACGGCGGCGACTTTATCGCAATTAGAATGGCCGTCTTGAACGTTCTCGTCGCAGGCGCGGGGCCCGCCGGGCTTTACTTCTCGTATCTCGCCAAGCGAGCCAATCCTGGCTGGCGCATCCGTGTCGTCGAGCAGAACCCGCCGGACGCCACGTTCGGCTTCGGCGTGGTGTTTTCCGATCGCGCGCTCGAGTTCCTGCAGGCCGACGACCCGGCGACCTACGCGCTGATCACGCCGCAGCTCGAAGCGTGGGTCGACCTGCACGTCGTGCACCGTGGCGAGCGGCATGTCATCGACGGCATCGGCTTCGCCGCGATCGGCAGGCTGAATTTCCTGCGCCTCATGCAGCGGCAGGCCGCGAGCGTCGGCGTGCGGGCCGAGTTCAACACGCCGGTCGGCGGCATTTCCGGCTATGACCTCGTGGTGGCGGCGGATGGCGCCAATTCCGCCGTGCGGCGCAACGCGGATTTCGGTACGAGCGTCACGCATTGCACCAACAAATTTGCCTGGTACGGCACGCCCAAGCGGTTCGAGAAGCTGACACAGACCTTCCTGAAGAACGAGCACGGCAGCTTCAACGTGCATCACTATGCGCATGCCGCGGACATGAGCACCTTCGTCACCGAGTGCGACGCCGCGACCTGGCAGCGCGCCGGCTTCGCGCAGATGGGCGAGGCTGAGACCCGGGCCTACCTCGAGCGCGTCTACGCACCGGTGCTGGAAGGCGCGCCGTTGGTGTCGAACAAATCGATCTGGCGCAATTTTCCGAACGTCCGCAACGAGCGCTGGTCCGCCGGCAACGTGGTCCTGATCGGCGATGCGCTGCGCACGGCGCATTTCTCGATCGGCTCCGGCACGCGCCTCGCCATGGAGGACGCCATCGCGCTGAACAAGGCCTTGAATGCGCATTCCGGCATCCCGCAGGCATTGCAGGCATTCGAGGAAGCACGCCGGCCGATCGTGGAGAAACTGGTCGCCGCGGCCGACGCGAGCGCGGCGTGGTACGACCGCTTCGCCGAGCACATGAACCTGTCGCCGCGCGAGTTCGCCTGGAGCTATATTCAGCGCAGCGGGCGCATCGACCCCGAGCGCCTGGGCAGGATTTCTCCGAGGTTCGCCAGGAGCTGATGCTCTTCCCGACCACGCTCGTCGGCAGCTATCCGCAGCCCGAGTGGCTGATCGACCGCAAGAAGCTCGCCGGGCGCTTTCCGCCGCGGGTTCGGGCGCGCGAGCTGTGGCTGGTCGAGGAGCCTTTCCTGAAAGAGGCGCAAGATGATGCCACGCTACTTGCGATCCGCGCCCAGGAGCGGGCGGGGCTCGACATCATCACCGACGGCGAGATCCGCCGCGAAAGCTACTCGAACCGCTTCGCCACCGCGCTCGAGGGCGTCGACATCGACAACCCCGGCAGCGCGCTCGACCGCTCCGGGCACCCGAACCCGGTGCCGCGCATCGTCGGCAAGATCCGCCGGCGCCGCCCGGTGGAGGTCGACGATGTGCGCTTCCTGCGAAGCCATACCAAGAAGCAGATCAAGATGACGGTGCCGGGCCCGTTCACCATGTCGCAGCAGGCGCAGAACGACTATTACCCGCAGCTCGAGGATGCGGCGATGGACTATGCCGTGGCGGTGAACGCCGAGATCCGCGACCTATTCGCCGCTGGAGCCGATGTCGTGCAGGTGGATGAGCCCTACCTCCAGGCGCGGCCCGAAAAAGCGCGCGAATACGGTCTGAAGGCGCTGAACCGGGCGCTCGAGGGAATCGAAGGCACGACCGCCGTGCACATCTGCTTCGGCTACGCGGCGATCATCCACCAGCGGCCCTCGGGCTATTCGTTCCTGCCCGAGCTCGCCGGCTCGCCGGTGCAGCAGGTCTCGATCGAAACCGCCCAGGCGAACCTCGACACCGCCGTGCTGGCAAGACTCCCGGGGAAGAAAATAATGGTCGGCTGCATCGACCTCTCGGACATGAA
>Ga0075424_100000477_pt1 | contig 31298 bp, 25 predicted proteins | sample SoiMethybrSBSTD3_FD_75301 | JGI IMG/M metagenome (GOLD analysis project Ga0075424, IMG submission 75301) | Bulk soil microbial communities from a Populus tree surrounding site in Tennessee, USA - Soil MetaG P. TD hybrid SBSTD3 | ecosystem: Environmental > Terrestrial > Soil > Tree plantation... | reverse complement strand
GCATGGTGATGCTGCAGGCTTTCAATGGGGCGGGCGATACGGTTACGCCTACAATCGTGAATCTCTTCGGCTTCTGGTTTCTGGAGATTCCGCTGGCATACGTGCTGGCCATTTCGAAAGGGATGCATTCGGATGGCGTTTCTTTCTCAATTGTGATCGCGGAAGCGAGTATCGCAGTGGCTGGTGTTTTGCTCTTTCGCCGAGGGCGGTGGAAGCTGCAGAAGATATGAAAGTCTCTTTGGTCGATAGTAGAATATCGTTCTACTCCGGTCACAATTTATTGGACACCCCGCCACAAAATAGCAAGCGTGTATACGTAACCCTCACAGGCCTGCCCCTCTCCTTTGATCTGCGCTGGCCGTTTCATAAGTCCACCTCTGGCGCCGATTTCTGGGTGCTGCACGCGGACATCCACCTGGAGAATTCTGCTCGCCTGCACGCGCCGGTGGCGGTCAACTTGTCTGCCACGGTACGCGAGGTAATGCCCTCACTCAAGCCGAATGACGTCGAAGGACCAGTCATCAACAGCTTGCGCAAGGAAGTAGACCGGCGGCAAGTGGAGTTCTTGAAATCGGGCAAGCTGGTACCGGTGCATTTCTCCAGCCGTCATTATGATTTCAAACGCCACAAATGGGTGTTCGGGAAGGCCCGCGATGAAGACATCACGCTGATGATCGAGCGCAAGGTGTATTGGCAAACTCGCTTGGTCGGCGGGCCGGTCTGGATTGGAGATCCGACGGAGGCGCTGTACGTGGAAACTTCGACCGTGCACATTCTGGAACTCGCGCGAAAGCTGGCCGACCAGGAACTGATTACGCTGGAAGCAGAGTGGGGTTCGGCGAATGCGTCTCTCATGGCGCAGGCTGAAAGATTTGACGCAGACATGCGGCGTGCAGTGACGGACCTTGAGAGCAAGCACGCGTTTGAAAGAAAGACATCAACTGTTGACCTTTGATCCTATCTCCTGACCGCGAACATTTCATAAACTGGGAGAAACATGACAACCATCAATTTCGGCCGAAGTACACGTCCGCACTGCCTAATACTTGCACTGCTGATTTTGTCTTTGCTTGGGTTGCAATCTCTAGTCGCCGCTCAAGAGACTGTAGACAAATCTCATCCCCTCATCGTCTTCATGACTGATTACGGCACAGTCGATGATTCGGTGGCCATCTGCAAGGGGGTTATGTATTCGACTGCACCAGATGCGCGGATTGTTGATCTCACTCACGACGTCAAACCTTATTCCATCGAGGATGGAGCGCGTTTTTTATATGGCGCTGCGCCCTATTTCCCTGCCGGAACTGTGTTCCTGGCCGTAATCGACCCTGGGGTAGGCAGTGCCCGGCGCGGGCTCGTCGTAAAGTCGAAGCGCAAGCAATATTTCGTGCTGCCCGATAACGGGCTGATCACGCAAGTAGAAGAGCGTGACGGAATCGAAGCGGTGCGCGAGATCACAAATGTTGCATGGATGCTTGGGCGTAAGCTGTCCACAACCTTTCACGGGCGAGATGTCTTCTCACCCGTCGCAGCTCACCTCGCGCTGGGGGGAGAATGGACCCAAGTCGGTCCACAGGTGCCCGCGGAAAATCTGCACCGGGTTAAGATCTCCTCCGCAAAGTCAGGCTCTCGCGGGATAACCGGGCACGTTGTCGCGGTTGACGGTCCATTCGGGAACTTAGTAACCGATATCGCAGCGGAGGATTTCCAGAAAGTTGGTTATAAACACAGAGACGAAGTAAGCATTCAGTTGAATGGTAAGCCCATGTCGCTTCCCTTCATGCGCACCTTCAGCGATGTTGCTTTCGGAAAGCCGTTGCTCTACGTGGACTCCAGGGGGCGCATAGCTTTGGCGCTCAATAGACAAAACTTCGCGCAGAAATATCACCTTTCGCCCACCGTAACCATCATCATTCACAAGGCCGCAACGGATTAGCGATTCGGGTGCCCCGCGACTTCGGGCAGCGCCGCGCGCAGCAACCCAATAAAGTCGCCCTTAACCGTCTCTGTGGTGGCGAGAACCTCTTCATGGCTGAGGGTCTGGTCAAGAATTCCCGCTGCCATATTAGTCACGCAGGATATGGCGAGGACTTTGATTCCGGTGTGTCGCGCGGCAATCACCTCCGGTACTGTGGACATGCCAACCAAATCGGCGCCGATAGCTCGCAGATAGCGGATTTCCGCCGGCGTCTCGTAACTTGGCCCCATCAAAGCGGCGTAGACGCCTTCGTAAAGTTTCTTCCCAAGCGCGCGCGCCGCCGTGTGGGCAATCTGGCGATACGACTTGCAATAGGCCTCGCTCATATCGGGGAAGCGCGGACCGAAGCGGTCTTCATTGGGGCCGAGCAAGGGATTGTGGCCTTGCAGGTTGATGTGGTCCGTTATTACGACCAGCGCGCCCTGTTTGTACTCCAAGTTAATGCCGCCGGCGGCGTTGGTGAGAATGGCAGAGCGAATTCCCATTCTGCCGAACACCCGCATCGGGAATGAAACCTCTTGTACCGAGTAACCTTCGTACAAATGCACCCGCCCCTGCATGACGATCACGGCAATTTCACCAGCCTTGCCGATCACCATCTGTCCGAGATGGCCAATGGCGGTTGACTGCGGGAAGAAAGGGATTTGCGAGTAGTGAATCCGCACCGCGTCACTGAGTTCGTCGGCGAACGCCCCCAGGCCCGAACCAAGCACGAGTGCAATCGTCGGGCGCAGTGGTGTGTGGGAAAGAAGAAACTGCGCAGCGGATTCCGCTTGGTCGAATTGTTCGGACATGACTACGAAATGGCTGCGAAAGATCCAGCCGTGAGGTACGACAAATTTGGGCCGATTCTACCAGCACAAACACAATGTGCTCGAAAATCTAGCGATCCTAGAGACTCCCTTCCCCTGGCGAATTTCGCGAGATTTTCACAGGGATAAGACCAAGAGATTCTGCATGTTTGTGTCCGACGATGTGCCCTGAAAATGGTGAAAATCGCCCGGCAAACGGTTCTTCCGTGCAAACCTGCATTGCCATTGCACAAAAACTGGTCACATCGCTGTGGACAAGCTGCATCTCGTTGAAAACGCGTGGGATAAACCAATACGCTTTTGATTGACTATAAAAATGAAAGGAGTAAAAAGAGAGTCGTTCTTTGACAACTTCCCAAGTTTTCCCGGTTGGTGCAGCGTCCGGGGCTCGAGCAAAATCACACTCCACACCGCAAGGTGAAGGAGTGAGGGTTTAGTGAGGGTCTATAGCAAAGTGCTGGTCGAGGCGAACAGGAAGAAATGTCGAAGGCAGGATAGAGTCCCGAGGCGTTAAGCTGGTTTATCCGGTTGGCGGTGAGCCCGGAGCCCGAGCAACAATCGCGCAGAGCAGCCCGCAAGGGAAGCTCTGAATGCAGGTTGGTAAGGGTCTAACGCAAGCTACTGGCCGAGACGAATGAGTTTAACACCACCTCGGGGCTCTTAATTGTTGGGTGCGTCACCCGACCGTCTGAGCGATTCTGCTCATTGCCCTCCCCTAAATGTCCAGGAACCGCTCACATCCAGAAGGTGACGCTTTCCTAGCCTTTTCTCATCGCCTGGATGTTCCCATCAATCACGGTCCTTGCTGTATTTGCAGTTTGTCTGCCGTAACCAGCCGGGCACGGTGGATATCATTGGCCTCGGGAACTTCTGCGACCGCATCCACGTTCAGCTCATAAACTCCGGGCGGCAAGTTTTCTCCGAATGAGATCTCCAGATCGTCAGTATTTTGGCGCAGCAGAAAATGCTGGTAACCAACAGCGGTGGCGCGCCCAATTTCATTGACGGCGAGCGCGATTACGGTGAGATCAAAATTGTCTCCGGTTTGATTTGAGAGCCTGATCGCGCACTCAACTCGTCTTCCGACTACTTGAGGGTACCGGCTCCATTCCAGTAAAAGCGGAGCGACAATCGTCAACACCAGTTCCTGGCTTTTCTGAAGTGGAGGCTTACCGCTGTCCGTTACCGTCACACGCACCCGGAACTCGCCTGTCTCGGTTGGAGTGCCGCTCAGATGCCCATCCGGCGACAATTTCATCCCATGGGGCAACACACCCGCTGTGATTTCCCACTCCAAAGGCGGGATTCCTCCTTGCGCTTCAATCTGGAAGTCATAGGGTCGGTGCAGGTAGCCCTTGGGCGGCGAGGTTGTGGTCACCGCCAGTGGTTCACCGGTGGGTCCTGATTGCTGCCCCGGCGAGAAGCCGCAAACGACACATAGAGGCAGAAAAAAATACAGCAGAGTAGAGAGCATTTCTCTGGCCACGGATCTGGTAGAGATGGATTGAAACATCATCGCCTGCCTACGGCAGAAGATTATTCAACAGCACGATATCGGCTTCACCCTTTCCAACTGCGGCATAGATGCTTCTTCCGTCGGCGGACCATGACACACGTCGCGTGATGAACGTCGCCTGCCGCCCGAAATCGGTGATCCGGCGCATCGGTCCGCCCGACGTAGGCTGGGTCCAGATATTTGAACTCGGTCCGTCCGCCAGTGGCATAGCTAACCAGTTCCCGTCAGGAGAGAGTACGGATTGCGTCATGATCCAAGGTGGAAGACGCGCGCTCGAAATGCGCAGCAACGGCGCTGAGGGACCATTCTCCGGATGAGCTTTGAAAATTTCCAAGTCGGCGGTTCCGTTCACGTTCGCCAGTTCGACGGCGTAGTAAAGAGTACCGTCAGGCGCCACCGCAGGCCGCTGCGAGTCCTTGCGTACGTCAATCGCTGTAGCGCCATCGGGAGAAATCTTCTTGATCTCGAATCCACCGTCGGTGCTTGGTTCGGCAAAGTACAGCCAGCGGCTGTCCGGCGACCAGGCCGCCCATCCGCCTCCGACCGACACTCTGTGCGCGTTGGTGCCATCCGGATGCACGATCCATTGATCGACGTTCCATCCTGTACGGCTGCGAATGACATATGCGATGTGGGAACCATCCGGTGACCACACCGGGACCCCTAGTGCGAGGCGAGGATCCTGCTCAAAAGTGATCTGCCGGTTTTTCCCCGTCTGCATATCGAGAGTCCAAATGTTGCCGTGGCCTCCGCTATCGCTCAGGTACGCCACCTCACGCTCATTGGCACTCACGGATGGCGTTTGCACCGTACCCGTCTGGTGCGTGATCTGCACCGCGCGAGAAACATTCTCTCGAGCGTTCTCGCTGGTGGGAAATTTCCACACGTCGAATTGCACCTTTTGCCGCCCGACAATCACGTCTTGGTTTCGATCCACGTCCGGCGATATATACGAGGTCTCCCCGAACGTGAGCTGCCGGAGATTTCTGCCTCCAAGCTTTACGGACCACAAATTCATGGTGGGCAAATACAGCACCGTGTCGCCGCGGGGGGAACTGTAGACGATGCCGGAGCTATCTGGCAGCCAGGCAAAACCAGACAGCGGATTGCCATCTTCCGTGATCTTCTTTGGTTCGCCGCCGGACACGGGTAAATAGAAAATGTCGTAATTGAAAACCCGTCCCATCTGGAACCCGATCATGCGTCCATCGGGGGACCAGCGCACATCGGAGTAGGTGAAGTTCGGAGAGAGATGCGCCACCACGCGCGAATTTGAACCGTCCCGGTCCGCAATGGCCAGTTCAATCTGACCTTGCGCGGCTCGCAGGTAAGCCAGCGATTTTCCGTCGAGGCTTAGATCGCCGGCCGCAAGGCTGCTCACAATCGGCCGGGCCGGACCACCCAGCGCTGGAACCTCCCATATTTTTCCTTCTCCGGAGGATTCGTCTGCCCGAGAAAAGTAGATGAGGGATGAAGAATCTGGCGACCAGCGCGGCCATTGGTGATCTGTCTCATCATGTGTGACCTGCAGGGGGGGACCCCCCGCTAACAGCCGCACCCAGACCTGGCGATACCCGCTTATATCCGCAGTGAAGGCTACGGATTTTCCATCCGGAGAAAACGCAGGAGACTCCTCCATGCCCACGAAATCCGTAAGTCGCCGCAGAGTTATTGGAACGTTCTGCCGCGAAACCGGCGTCAACCATCGTCGCAACATCACGACCAACCCGATTGCTATGAGCAGAACTGAAACCGTGAGCACCGGTGCCATCCAGTGACGCTTTCTACTGGATGAAATCGGAGCGACCACCCCACTGCTGCTGTCTTCGCGGCTCAGCAGCTCGAGATTGAAAGCCAGATCACGCGCCGACTGGAAACGCTCGGCGGGATCCTTCTCGAGACAGCGACACACAATCCGTGCAAGGGCAGGCGGAAGATTACGTACCGTGGCAGGAAGTTCTGGTGGATCTTCCTTCAGAATGGCGCTCATCGTATCCGCCGGACTGGCACCCTGGAAGGCACGACTGCCAGAGAGCATTTCGTGGAGGATGGCACCAAGGCTGAAGAGGTCCGAGCGGTGGTCCGTCGGCTGGCCTCGAACCTGCTCCGGAGACATATAGCCGACGGTTCCCATCACAATGCCCGGCATTGTGAGCGTCGTATGTTCCTCGCCTAGATTCGGGCTCAGCAGCTTAGCCAGCCCGAAATCCAGTATCTTCACCACGCCGTCCCTGGTAATGAAGAGGTTCTCAGGTTTCAAATCGCGATGCACAATGCTGCGATCGTGGGCCGCGGCCAGCCCGCGAGTTGTTTGCAATGCATAATCAATTGTCTTTCGAACCGGGATCGGGCCGGCAAGAAGCCGCTCGCGCAGCGTTTGGCCCTGCAGCAGCTCAGTAATCAGGTATGGTGTGCACCCGTCTTGTTCGCCGAAGCGGTAAATTGTGAGGATGTTCGGATGGTTCAGCGCGGCGACGATGCGGGCTTCCTGCTCAAAACGCCGTAGCTTCTCATGATCGCAAGCCAGCTGTTGGGGCAAAACCTTGACCGCGACCTCGCGTCCCAGGCTGCCGTCCCGGGCCCGATAGACTTCGCCCATGCCCCCCGCGCCGAGCGGCGCCAGAACTTCGCAATCACCGAATTGCGTCCCGGCAGGGATCGGCATAGCAGGAATTATATTCGGTACACGACTGCTAACCGCTTCTGCTTAAATGCACTCGAGCTGCTGTTTGTTGTACCCTTTCGCGCATGAAAAAGCTCCGGATTCTCCTGCTTTTGCCGCTGGCCGCTTTACTCGCGAATTACTCTGCTGCTCAAGGTGCGTCTGACCCAGCCCTGCTCGCGGAAATCAACAAGATCAAGGCTGTCGATAATCACACACACGTCCCGAAAGTCCTTGGCCCCGGTGAGAAGGACGACGATTACGACGCGCTTCCCTGTAGCGGCTATCTGGAGCCATCCGCTGATCCTGGGATGGCCCGTCCCGAGAATCCTCTGTTCCTCGCGGCATGGCAAAAGATTTATGGATACAAGTACGACGACCGATCACCTGAGCACATCCGCGAACTTCTGGCGATCAAGCAAGAGGTGGCAAATCGCGAGGGTGAGAATTTTCCGGCCTGGGTGCTGGATCGACTCGGCATCGACTACATGCTGGCCAATCGGGTGGCGATGGGCCGGGGACTGAATCCACCTCGGTTTCTCTGGGTTCCATTCGACGACGCGCTTATGCTGCCGCTGCACGCAGACTCGATGGCTGATACTCCGGATCGAAAGTTTTTCTACCAGCGCGAGGCGATGCTTCAGGAACGCTATAGGAAAGAGTCAAATGTGCAGGGGACTCCTCCTACACTCGACGAATATGTTGCGAGCGTCGTTGTGCCCACACTGGATCGGCAAAAAAGAGCGGGAGCAGTGGCGGTGAAGTTCGAAGCAGCATACCTGCGCTCATTGAATTTTGCCCAACCACAGCAGGAAGAGGCGCGGAGCACCTACGCTGGATATTCCAAACGGGGCAGCCCCACTCAGCCGGAGTATGTGAAAATCCAGGATTATCTCTTCCGCGTCATCGCACGCGAAGCCGGTCGGCAAGGCTTGGCGGTCCACATCCATACGGGCGCCGGTTGTGGGGGGTACTTCAATCTCGGTGGCTCAAATCCCAGCTTGCTCGATTCCGTGCTGAACGACGCGTCGCTCCGCAAGACAAATTTCGTTCTCGTCCACGGCGGTGCGGGACCCTACACAAAGGTGACTTCGTTTCAGCTTAGCAAGCCAAATGTCTACGCGGATTTTTCCGAGCAGGATTGGTTGATTTCGCCACGCATGCTAAGCGTGGTGCTGCGAGACTGGCTGGAATGGTATCCCGAGAAGGTCCTATTCGGAACCGACTTGTTTCCCGGCGCAGCGGAGATCGACTGGCCGGAGATCGGCTACATGACTTCTGTCACGGGACGAAAGGCTCTTGCGCTTGCGTTGACGGGAATGATCGATGATGGCGAGATCACGCGGGATCGGGCAGTGGAGATCGCGAAGATGGTTTTGCGGGAGAATGCGGTGAAGCTGTACCGCTTGCCGAAATGAGCCACAGAGGCACACTGATACACAAAGCACATCCCCTCTCTTTGTGAAATACCTGGGAATTTGTTCAGAGTATGGAATAGCGGATGATCGATTCCCTGACCTTGTTGAGCTCAGGCAAAGAACCAGGTCTCGCGCACTGATGCCTGCCATATGCCACAAAAGCTCTCAAAAATCTGGGTGACGCTGTGCCTCTCTGGCCGACTTCAAGCCGCCTTCGCCAAGCGTTCGTACTGTCCTCCGGCGTCATCAGCCAACAAGACCCATAGCGTGTAGATCCCGAGCGCGCTGCCGATCGGCGGATGAAACAATGCCAGAATTCCCAAAACAATAGCCGCGACCCGCGCCCAGGACTGACGCTGCATGAGACCCCAGCCAACGCAGATGCCACCGGCCGCAAGAATTAAAAGACTGCTGCCGATCATCGCTAAAACAAGAGGGCCGAAAAACCTGACGAAAGGTTCGCCGCGGAGCACAAAGTGGACTGTGCTTCCGAGGGTCAGCAGAATCGCGGCCGGAATCAGAAAAAGGACTCCAACGATTATCCAGAGCGTACCAAGCGTTCTAAGATGACGCTCCAATCGATCCTGACGTTGAACTATCATCGGGCCGAAGGTTCGCGAGGGTGCGCCACACTTCGGACAAAGATTGTAGTCAGGCTGCAGCGTGGTTCCACATTGATTGCAGAACATGGAAACCTCCTTCGACAATCTCCAATTCTAAGATACGCAAACCGGCGTGTCTCGGTTCACCGCTGCTTGGGGACGAAACTCCGCGGTCTCAAGCAGTTGAATCAACTGCTCTATTGGCTCCGCTGGTACATGGACTTCCTTGTCATTGAGGGTTGGTGGCAGTTCTAGGAAAATCAGGCACTGATCGTAAATTCTGACCGCCTATTTTGGAGCAAACTTTGTTGAATTGTGCTCGGGCCCTTGGACTGATCGTTGTCGGGTACAGCTGCGCCACGGCGGCCGCCCGGGACATAGCTTTGATTTCCCATAAGTCAAATTCGGTGACGGCAATGGCTCTGCCAGAGCTGGCAAAAATTTGTAAAGGACAAACTAACCACTGGCCTGACGGGAAAGCGGTGACGTTCGTGACACGCAGTCCCGATTCTCCCGAGATGAGGATCGTAGTCGAGAAAGTATACGCAATGCCCAAGGATGAGGTGAGCGCCACGATCGAATCTGCAAATCACAGCCGGGCGAATCATCCCGCGATCATTATTGTGGCAACCGACGAGGCTGTGGTCCAAAAAGTGCAATCCACACCGGGTGCCATAGGTTTGGTAGACGTGTACTCCATCACCGGGGGAGTGAACGTGCTCAAGGTTGGAGGCAAACTGCCTCTTGAGCCGGGATACTCATTGCACGGGAATTGATAGCGTTCCGACTATGCTCAATATCGCCAGTATCGCGAGTCTCATTGCTGTTCGTGAAACCTCATGAACAGCCGCAGGCCAAAGACGACACCAGCCACAGCGAACCAGCGCCGTTACGCCAGATTTTCTCTGGATGTTCGGATCGCGGTACAGGTTTTGCGCAGCGGCAACTGCTTCTCGTTTTGGGGCCGGACCGGCGAGTTAGGGCTGGACGGTGTTGGAGCGACTCTTACCGGTCAGTTGGAGATCGGAGAAGTGGTTTCTCTGGAACTGTCTCTGCCCATGGTAGCTCATGCCGTAAAGATTCGCGCTCTGGTGCGGTATCGGGACGGCCTGCGTCATGGCTTTGAATTCCTGACCATGAATAAAGAACAACGAGACGCCCTTCGCCGCGTGTGCGAAGTCTTGGGGACCGATCCTTAACAAACTCTCTTGTTTCACATCCCCTTTTCCATTACCGCCTGCCTTTTCAAGAAGTAACTCTCACGCAAAATGCGCGACGTGTCGCCTGCGTACATTGCTAACTCGCACATTATGAACGAACTGCCGTATGCAACTTTTTAAGCCCTGGCGCGTCCTATCTTCAGAATACCGCCAATCCACAAGCGTGGGTTGTCACGTACAATTTTTAGAGGCTTTGCCTATGCTGATCAAAAAAGCAGGTAATATTCCCGCTTCTGAGATAACTCCTAGAGGCATGTACTTGAACCGGCGTAAGTTCCTGGCGGGCACAGCCATAGCTGGCCTAGCCGCTGCCACCGGAATGCGGGTTCGCGAATTCGGCTCTCCTGAGTCGACCGTGCAGGCGAATGCCAAGATCGACGGCATTCAGAAGAGTTCGTTTTCGACGAATGAAAAGATTACGCCATACAAGGATGTCACGAATTACAACAACTACTACGAGTTCTCGACTGACAAGTACGGGCCGGCCGGGTTGGCAAAAGATTTCAAGACTCGCCCTTGGACCCTAACCATTGACGGTCTGGTTCCCAAGAAGCAGGTCCTGGATGTGGATACGATCATCAAGTGGGCCGCGCCTGAAGAGCGCATTTACCGTCATCGATGCGTCGAAGGCTGGTCGATCGTGGTGCCATGGGTTGGTTTTTCCCTCAGCGAATTGATCAAGCGTGCCGGCCCGATGGGAAAAGCAAAATTCGTGGAGTTCACGACGATCTATGCGCCCGACCAGATGCCCGGGTTGAAGGTTCCCGTGCTGGACTGGCCGTATGTCGAGGGATTGCGTCTGGACGAAGCGATGCATCCGCTGGCGATGCTCTGCTTTGGCATGTACGGCGAGCTGCTGCCCAATCAGGACGGCGCGCCGCTTCGCATTGTGGTGCCGTGGAAATATGGGTTCAAGAGCGCGAAGGCAATCGTGCGCGTCCGCTTTACAGACCGGCAGCCTCTTAATTCGTGGAACAAGTCGGCTCCAGATGAGTACGGCTTCTATTCCAACGTGAATCCGAATGTGGATCATCCGCGCTGGAGCCAGGCCAAAGAGCGGCGTTTGGGCGAGTTCTTGAAACGTCCCACCCTGATGTTCAACGGCTATGATCAAGTGGCTTCGTTGTACTCCGGAATGGACCTAAAGAAAAACTTCTAGATCAGGGAGAATCACAAACAGTAATGATTCGCTGGTTCAAACCCGTAGTGTTTCTCGCCTGCCTCACCCCACTCATGCATCTTGGCTGGAAGGCCTACATGGGTTTGCTGGGCGCCAATCCCATCGAAGTGATCACCCACGCGACTGGTGACTGGATTTTGAGGTTCCTGCTGATCACTCTTGCCATCACTCCAGTTCGCAAGTTGACTGCTCAGCTTTGGCTAATTCGCTATCGCAGGATGTTCGGCCTGTTCGCCTTCTTCTATGGGGTGCTTCATTTCCTCACTTACATCTGGCTGGACAAATTTTTCGATCTGCATGAGATGCTTGCTGACGTAGCAAAACGCCGGTTCATTACCGTTGGCTTTACCGGGTTCGTTTTACTCATTCCACTGGCGATCACCTCTACCAAAGGCTGGATCCGCCGCCTCGGCGGAAAACGTTGGCAGGCCCTGCACCGTCTGGTCTATTTCAGCGCTATCGCCGGCGTAGTTCATTACCTATGGCTGGTAAAGGCCGACATTCGAAAACCCCTGCAATACGGATTCGTGCTTGCGTTGTTGCTCGGCTATCGCGTATTTGTGTGGGCGTGGCCGAGAATAACAGCCTCCAGGCCTGGCTCGGTACCCTCCCCTAGAGCTGAGGCATCAGAGACTTAGCACTGCCGCGCCGCAAGAGCTGTTAATTCTTTGTTCACTTACCAGCCAAAAACTTTGTCCTTGCATCTGTGTTAATGAAAGTGCACTTTTCTGCCAATAGAAGAGAGGATATCGGGTCCGAACGCGGCCACAGTGTATTTGTGATGAGAAAACTATTCTTTCTCTTTGTCCTGATGGTATCGAGTCTGTGTATTGGCTGCGGGACTGGCGATGGAGTTGCCGGTTTTGTCCGGCGAGGCAATTTCTCCGATGCCAGCCTGAGCGGACAGTACGTGTATCAGGTCAGCGCGATTGATTTTTCAACGAACTTCAACGGCATCCCTTACCGCGAAGCCGGCGTATTTGTGGCCGACGGAAATCGCCACATTACCCGTGGTATAGATGACTTTGCGGAAGGCAGCCGGGGCGTCGCATCCAATGCAGTAACCGGCTCCTACTCTGTGAATAACGACGGCACCGGAGAGATTACTCTCAATGCCGGATCGGTTACCCGGAATTTTGCCATCACTCTTGTAAGTTCCTCGAAGGCCTACCTCATCGAAGCGGATGCCGCCGTCAACGCCATGGGAATTGCCGAGAAACAAGGCGCCAATGCGTTCAACGCCCTGCCCAGCGGTCCCTTTGTCTTCCAAACGCATTCTCTCAATAGCACTCAACTCCCCACCGGCAAGGTAGGCCAAATTACTATTTCAAACGGGTCAGTGACGGGCAGCGAGGATGTAAATCAGAACGGAGTCTCGAGTTCCTTACCCATCACAGCGGGTTCATTCGGTAAGCCTGATGCCACGCTTGCTCGCGGGACAATTAGCCTAACCGACACTAGTCCGGCCACCTCGCAGTTTATCTATTACATTGTGGACGCCAACAATATTCGCCTGCTTGCCAGCGACCCTGGGATCATGGGTCTGGGCCGCGCCGAGAAGCAAAGCGGTTCGCCTGCGTTCTCCGGCAGCTACGCCTTCGGCAGCCGGGGCGATACCAACAATCTTGGCATTAATGGATCGCAGACCGTGGGCCGCTTCACGGCTCCTGGAAACGGCGCCATCGACTCTGGCGCGCTCGATTCCGTGCAGGATGGAAATTCCATTTACAACGGAAGCTTTACGGGGACTAATTCCGCCCTGAACAATGGCCGCACAGCGCTTTCTCTCAACGGTTCCGGGATTTCGATTGAAGCGGTCGTCTGGATGGTTAGCTCCTCACGAGGCTTTCTTTTGATCAATGATCCCAGCAAGGTCGAAGACGGCACTCTCGATCTGCAACAGTCTTCGTCCTTCTCGAACTCAAGCATGAACGGCCAATTTGCTCTGCTCATGGATGGGTTCGATATCAACTTACAAGCCAATCTGGATCGTGTGGGAACGCTGCAGTGGGATGGCAACGGCCATCTCACACTGAATGAGACCGTGAACTCCGGAGCGGGAGCCCAGTCTGGAGTCGTCTTACCAGGAACTTATTCCGTCGACACCAATGGACGAGCCGTGGGCACGATCACCAATCTGTCACTCAGCACGGGAGATATAGTCTCTTATCTCATCTCGGGGAACGATGCGTACGTCTTGGAAAACGATCCCGGGACGGAGATCAGCGGTGTGATCAGCCAACAGCGTTAGTACTCCCAGAAAGCCCGGAATTATCCTGGGAGGAGCATGCCTTTCTCGAGATGGCGCGTCACGTGGGCGTAGGAAGCCGCGTGCGGATCGTGAGTCACCATTACAATCGTTTTTTGGAAGTCCTCGTTCAGGCGCTTAAGAATTTCCAGAATTTCCGTTGCCGAATGACTGTCGAGATCTCCTGTTGGTTCGTCGGCAAGCAGCAGCGTGGGGTCGCTGACGATGGCGCGGGCAATTGCGACACGTTGTTCTTGACCTCCGGAAAGCTGCTTCGGCAAGTGGTTTACCCGTTCTTCCAACCCAACGAGCTTTAGCGCCGTCATCACATGATCGCGCCGCTGCTGCGCGTTGAGCTTGGTCAGTAACAGCGGAAGTTCTACGTTCTCAAAAGCAGTGAGAACCGGAATGAGGTTGAACGTCTGGAACACGTACCCAATATGCGCATTCCGCCAGTGCGCCGATTGAGTGTCATTGAGCCCGAAAATATTTTGACTCAACACCAGTAACTCACCTGAGGTGGGGCGATCAATCGCCGCAATCATGTTCAACAAGGTCGTCTTCCCAGAACCCGAAGGACCCATCAGGGCCAGGAACTCACCGCCTGCGATTTCGATCGAAACATGATCGAGAGCCTTTACCTCGAAAGCGTCGCGGCGAAACACTTTGCTGACATCGCGTGCCTGAACGACTTTGGTCTGCGTAGCTGTGCGCGGGATCGTAGCAGTGCTCATGATTGTCCTTTAATCTTGATTTTCGCTCCGTCCTTCAAGTCTTGCGGGGCGGAAGTGATTACGGATTCACCTCCGTTGAGCCCCCCGATCAAGAGCCCATTTGCGCGGGTGGAAAGCACCAGCACTTCGCGCATCAGGGCTTTGTTATTGAAAGCGATGAACACAACCTTCTTGCCGTCATGATCGCGCACAGCTGCGGCCGGGACCAGCACGCCCCCCGATTGTTTGCTGGCGTTTTTCTTGCTTTCATCTGCAAGAAATTTCACCGTGGCATTCATTTCCGGCCGAAGGTATTCGTCCGGGTTGAGAATCTGGACCTTGACCTGGACGGTAGCCTTCTGGCGATTGGCCTGCGGCGAAATCTCGGCAATTACTCCGTCGTACTTGCGGTCGGGAAACGCGTCCACCGTGACAATTCCCCTCTGTCTGGGACCCAGGCGGGCAAAATCATCCTGCGCGATATCGAGTTCGACCTGAATGTCATTCAGGTCGGCGAGAGAAACCACCTGGCCCTGCGGGCCGCCCTCGGCTTGGCTGGCAAACATCGATGTCACCAGTTCACCCTTCTCCGCTGTGCGCTCAAGAATTGTTCCCGTCACGGGCGCTCGGATAACTGTCGCGTCGAGTTGCGCCTTGGCGTATGCTTCCTGGCCTTCAGCCTGGGTGGCTCCGCCCTTTGCACGTGCAATCTCCTCCGACCGTGGGCCGATTTTCGAGAGCTGGAATACTTTTTCCAGCGCACTCACACGCTGCTGGTCGGCTTCGAAGCGGGCCGTGGCGTCGTCGAGAGCCTGCTGCGAGAGCACGCCTTGATTTGTAAGATTCTTGGTCCGGTCCAGCATGATCTTGTCGTTAGTCAGGGTGGCGCGAGCTTCCGCCAAATTATGCTCAGCCTGCTGGATCTCTTCCGGCCGTGAACCGTTCTGCAGCTGTTGCAGATATGCCCGGGCATTCTCTGCCGCGCCGTGCGCCTGCTGGTACTGGGCACGGAATTCGTCATCCTCCAGCCGGACCAGAACTTGGCCTTCTCTTACTTTGTCACCCTTTTCGACACCGATCCACCTCACGCGCCCGGTAACCTTGGAGTTCACATTGATCTTGTGATGGGCAACGATGTAGCCGCTGGCGGAGAGAACGATGCCTCCCACGTCGCTGTTCTCAGCCGCAGCGCGAGTGACTTCAACTTCTGGAACATTGCCCGCGAAGAGTCGATACGCCAGTACTCCAAGGCTTAGAGCTGCTACCAACACGATTCCGATAATGATGTATCGCCGAGCCCAGGGCGAAGGCTCTCCATCGCTCGGTGCCGAACGGTCGATGCGCAGGCTCTGCAAATCCTGATGCTTGGTGTCAATTGCCATAGTTCAGTTTAGATGTCCGACGACTCTGGCGGCTTCAGTACAACAAGACGCTGCCGTTAGTCTCGCAGTGCAGCCAGGATATTTCTGCGCGCGGCATGCCATGCGGGAAACAGCCCGCCAATCAGTCCCATACCCATTGCAAAAACAATCGCGACCACCAGAACAGATGGAGTGATTCGCAAGCGAAATACCGCCTCGCTGAAGGTTAATGGGTTTGAGGTACCTGTGGTCATTCCGTTAAACGGAAGCATCAGGACAATGCCAATGAGCGCCCCTAAGAGAGAGAGCATCAACGATTCCAGCACGAAGGAAGTCAAAATGCTGGGCCGTGAAAATCCCAGTACGCGCAGCGTCGCTATCTCACGCGAGCGGTAGGCGACAGCCGCGTACATCGTATTCATTGCGGCAAAGCACGAGCCCCAGGCCATGATGAACGCGACGATCGTACCCACGAATTTGATTGGCCCACCGCTGCTTGTCTGCTGCGCGTAATATTCGCTCTCCAACATGCCATTCAGCTTGAGTCTCTGATCGTCGTTCACCCGATGCTTCAGCGCATCTGCGGCTACTGGATCCGTAGCGCGGATGAGCACCGAGGAATAAATGGTCCGATCAAGATCAGAGGCCAGCTGATTCGTATCTGCCCAGAGTTCCGATTCATGGGCAGAGCCCCCGGAATCGAAGATGCCCACGATGTTCCAGGTGCCTTTGCCAATCCAGATCGTGTCACCGATGCCGGTCTGCGCAAATCGCTGGTGGACTGACTTGCTCACCACCACCTCGCGTTGTCCCGGCGTAAACCAGCGGCCGGCGACAAGCTTCGTTCCAGGCCGCATCTCGATGCCGCGGGGCGTCATGAAACGCACCGTAACGTTAACTTCTCCCGTGCCATCGGCGCGCGGCAGAACGATTACAAGAATGGTCTCGCCGGAAATCAGCGGTTCTCCTTGCGCATCGCGCGCGATGCCCGGCAATTCTTTCAGCACTTGCATGGCAGCGCGATCTACGCCGCCGGCAGCCAACTCGGAGTTTGATCCTTTGCGGAGCACCAGCACGTTCTGCGGATCTCCGGTCGTGGTGAAAGCGTCCCGCAGGCCGGCCAAGAGTGCCATGATAAAGATCGCAGTCGTCACGGTGAGCGCGATTCCCAGCGCGGTCATCACAGTCGCCCCCTTACGCAGGCGCAAATTGCGAAGATTGTATTTAAGCGGAACAGCCATCTCGTCTCCTCAACCGATGTGCCGCAATCCTTCCACGATGTTCAGGCGCGAAGCATGAAACGCAGGTATGAAGGCGCTCAGCAATCCCACCATTCCGGCAACCGCCACTGCGACCAGCATGGTTGGCGGCGTAATCTTCATATTGCTCAAGAAAAGCCCGCCTTGCGGGGATTGAGCCATAATCCAAACCAGAGCGGAAGCACCCAAAGCGCCCAAGAGACCTCCGATAGCGGCAACAGTCACGGCTTCGCTGATGAATAATCCCAGGACGCTTCCTCTCGTAAACCCGAGCGTCTTGAGAAGAGCCACTTCACGCGTCCGCTCGCGGATCGACATCGCCATGGTATTCGCTGAGACCAGCAGAGTCGCAAAAACCACCGCCAGGCAGATGCTCAGAATGAAAGCTTTTACGTTGCCCAGGGTTGCGATCCAGCCCAGTTGAAAAGCTTTTTCGCTCTCAGTCTTGGTCGGGCGATCGGAGTTCCTGGTCATGTCATCGATTTCTTTGGCTACCCTGGTAACGGATTGCGGGGAATCGGCGAGTACACCATAAAAGCCGGCTCTTCCCTTGGTGTCTGTGTAAGCCTCTTCCAGATAAATCTTGTTGAAATAAAGCGTCTGTGTGTTCGCCGGCGCAGAAAATATGCCACGAATCGTCAATTCCAGATTCACTGGAAAGATAGTGCCGATTAGAAAGACCTTGTCGCCAATTTTCCAGCCATGCTTCTTGGCGAGCTCCGCGTCCACAATGCAGCCAGCGCGATCTTTTTGCCAGGCATCTAGCTGATCCTGCGGGATATGAAACTCCTTGTAAACTTCGAATAACTCGTTGGGATCGGCGCCGAACTGGGCGAAAAAGTTCTCCGGCTTGTCATCTTTATATCGTCCCCCGAACCATTGTTGGGGGACAACATTCTTAACTCCGGGAAGCGCGCGTATCTTCTCCCGATAGAAAGACGGCAAAGAAAATACCAATGAAACTTTGTGGCGGACAATCAGCCGCTGGGCCGACTCGGCGCTGCCTTGGTCGAGGTAGAAAGCGCGCCAGATGGTCATCATCAGCGTTAGCAGCAGCAGAGAAAAACCGATGCTTCCAATGGTCAGCAGCGTGCGCCGCTTGTTGCGAAAGGCGTTTTTGCGCACAAAACGGGTCAGGGTCATGATCGAGCTCCGGGAATCAGGGCAGGACGGACAGTGGTCGGCCAGATCCCAAACGTATCCTTAGGATAAAGCATTGGCACAAGTCGAACAACGACACGCGTTTTCCATGAACACCGGGCGAAACCGCTGAATTGTTAAGACGAAACTTTTCGCAGATCGTTATCGTGAAGCGCGAACCTGTTTCGGTACCGCACACTTCTACCCTATATCACGGCTTCACCGGGACCGCCTGCCACTTCTAGACATTTCGACGAACAATTATCCGTTGCGATAAACACGAAGACAATGTAAATTCTGCCGAATCAATTTTTGGAGAGTTTCCGAGGCAGCTGTTGTGCGGAGTTGCGCCTGCTTAAATGGACGGCCCAAGGAGCACTATGAATCAAGCGATCGCCAACCTCGCGGGAATCGATATCGCAATCATTGTTGCTTATTTTGTAGTGATTTTTTGTATCGGGTTTTACTTTGCGCGCCGAGGTCGGACTTCTACTGATTATTTTCTAGCCAGCCGCAACGTGGGATGGTTTGCGATTGGCGCTTCTCTGTTTGTTTCCAATATCTCGACGGAGCATTTCATCGGACTCTCAGGCTCAGGGGCTAGTTCAGGACTTGCAGTTGGGCACTTCGAATGGTGGGCATGTCTGATCCTGCTCATCCTCGGATGGGTGTTCGTGCCGTTTTACCTTCGTTCCAACGTGTTCACGATGCCCGAGTTCCTAGAGCGTCGTTTCAGCCGCTCGTGCGCCGTCTATCTGGCCAGCATTTCGATCATCGCCTATATCTTCACGAAAATTTCGGTGCAACTGTATGCCGCCAGTGTGGTGCTGGAGCGGGTGGCTGGGTGGCCCCTGTGGAAAACCGCCGTTGTGCTGGTGATCGCCACCGGCGTGTACACGATTGCCGGCGGGCTGGCCGCTGTTATCTACACCGACATGGTGCAGACCATGATCCTGATTACCGGCGCGGTCATTCTCACCATTGTTGGTCTACATCGCGTTGGTGGCTTTCAGGCCCTGCGTGCGGCGGTGCCGCCGGACTATTTCCACATGATCAAATCGACAAGTGATCCGGCGTTTCCCTGGACCGGTATCTTCTTTGGAGCGCCCATCCTGGGCATCTGGTATTGGTGTACCGACCAGGTAATCGTACAGCGAGTTCTCTCGGCACGAGATGAAGGACACGCCAAGGCAGGCACTATCTTTGCCGGTTTTCTGAAAATCCTTCCCGTATTCATTCTGGTGTTACCGGGAATTATTGCGGTCGCATTATTCCGCGATCTTTTCAAGCTCGGCCCCCAGGGTGAGATTCTCAACCCCGACGCCGCTTATCCCACCCTGATCCTCAACTTGTTGCCTGCCGGCTTGGTAGGCCTGGTGCTTGCGGCCTTGCTGGCTGCTGTAATGGGTGCGATGGCCTCCGTCTTCAACTCGGCCTCCACCCTGGTCACGCTGGACTTTTATAAAAAGATAAGGCCCGATGCCAGCGAAGCCAGACTCGTGAACATGGGCCGAATCGCGACCGCGGTGATGGTACTCCTTGGTTTATTGTGGGTACCCTTCATTCATCTGATAAGCAGCCAGCTTTACATATACCTGCAGAGCGTGCAGGCATACATCAGCCCTCCTATTGCAGCCTGTTTTGTCCTCGGAATTCTTTGGCTCCGGCTGAATGCGCAGGGCGCGATCACCTCTCTGCTGACCGGCTTTGTGTTGGGCGCAACCCGCTTTGTCCTTGAGCTCCGCGCGAAAGGTGGTAATCCCCCAGGTCCGGCTCTGGCCTGGTTGGTGGACATGAATTTCCTGCACTATGCCATTTTCATGTTCGTGACTTGCTCTCTGGTACTAATCGTCGTTAGCCTGACGACTCCCGCTCCCGAAAGGAAGAAATTGGCAGGACTGACTTTTGCAACCGTGGATGAGAAGATGGACTTCGTACCCGTCGCACCCAGCGCCCAGTACAAGCCAGCAGCGGAGACTGCCCGTGAACACAGCCTGAACGTGGTGTTTAGCTGGGCGCTGATTCTGACCGTCGTCGGACTGTGGATTTACTTCCGGTAGTCCCGCATGGCTCGAATCCGCAGCTTGAAGCCAAACGTAACTCGCGACGCCGCGGTGGAAGAGTTTTCGCGAGGTGTCCTGACTTCATTGCGTACCGCAGTTTACGGGCCGCTGCGTTCCGTAGCAGACTTCTACATTCCTTTTCGACTCTTTCAGGTAGAGATATTGAATCGCGGGAATCGCGACCAACGCATTTTCGGCCTGGATGCCGTCATCGGCGCTCTTGAGCTCTATCACTTCGAGCAACTTCCGGACGAGCGGGACGTCGTCTACTGCGAATCGCGTAACTGCGCGGAGGCCTTATTGGATGAGCCCCAAGCCAGAGATCTGGTTTTGAGTAAGGTGCGCCGTCTAGTTTTCAGCGCCGGTTTTTTCAGAATACGAAATCTCCACATCCACGCCGAGCCACTTGTGGGCGAGATCCACATTCCATATTGGGTAGGGTTCCGCGGAAGAGGCCTGCATGCTCACATGCAAGTGATGGACGCGGTCAGGCGCCGACTGGAAGGCGCGAAGCTCCGGCACTTGCTGAAAGCCTGGCTGACCGAAGCGCATTGATGTTGGACTTCGGTCAGGTCTTGCCGACTCTACCCAGGATCGGCCTCAAAAATTCTGGGCCGACATCCGGTCGAGACCTTTCTTTTCAGTACTTTGGTAACTCCCAACCCAACCTCGTGTCGGGCTATTCTTAGCCTGTTTCTCCCCCAATTGAACGCGCTCGCCTGCCTGCAGGCGCGAGGCTATTAGAACAATGTCCAACAAAATCGGACGATTTGAGATTCTCAGCGAAATCACACGTTCCGAGACCGGGGCCGTCTACAAGGTCTCCGATCCGGAGAGCGGCCAGACCGTAGCTCTCAAAACTTTGCAGTTGCAGATGCTCGGCGATCAGGCCGGAGCGCTGGTCCAGCGCATTCTGCAGGAGGCTGCCAGCATCAAGGCGCTTAGCAGCCACAACATCGCTCAGCTTTTCGGCGCCGAAGAAATCGACGGCCAATTTTGTGCCGCTATGGAGTACGTGCAGGGCAACAGCATCGCCACTATGCTGGCCCGCAAAGAAGGCTTCTCCATCTGGGATTTGCAGGACATCACTCGCCAGGCTTGCCAGGGACTTGACCATGCGCACTCGCACAGCATGCTGCACTACAGCCTGGAACCGGCAAAGATCATGGTGGCCTGGGACGGCACCGTCAAGATTCTCAGCTTTGGGATCTCAAGCATGGGAGCGTTCGGCTGGCACGCCGCGGGAAAGCCGATAGAAGTCCTGTTCTACATGTCGCCGGAGCAGGTGCGAGGAGAGCCCATTGATGCTCGATCCAACCTGTTCAGCCTCGGTGCGATCCTCTACGAAATGCTCACTGACCAGAAGGCATTTCCCGGGGAGGATGCTGATCGCGTGAGGCAGCAGATCCTGAAGCAGATGCCGCCCCCGCCCGATCAGCTAAATCGAAAGCTCCAGCCGGCCTTGAGTCAGGTAATCATGAAAGCCCTGGCGAAGGCGCCGGAAGCGCGTTTCCAGAGCGGCCAGGAACTGGTCAACGCCCTCGAGAACTGTAAGTCGCAAGCGGCCGGCAAGTCTGCGACTAAGAAGCCGCCAGAACCTGAATCCCAAAAGAGCAGCAGCGAGCCACGAGCCCACGCAGAAGAATCGTTGCCTCTGAAGAAATCGGCCGCGGCAGGAGTCGGAGCTGCGAGCGCGGACGCCCTGTCAGCTCATTCAACGGAAACGCGGAAACCTCAATCCGATGACTCCGCCCGTCCGGTTGCCCATCTTTCGGCCACCGTGGCCGAGCCTGAAAAACCCGCCCCAACCTTCCGGGTCGATCCGACGATGGATCGGGCCAACAAAGCCGCTGGGGGAGCCAACGCAAGTTTCTCCGATGTAACTGAGCTGCCGCCACTCAAAGAAGAATACGTCGCGCCACCACCGCCAGTGGAGCGATCGGTTGAACCCGCGCCGGTGGCTCCTTTGCAGAAGGTCGAGCCGGCAAAGCCCAAACTTCCGCCCCGGCAGGTTGCAAGAAAGGCAGTTTCCGAGATCAAGAAGACTCCGTCTAGGCTTTTCATCTATTCCATTGGCGGCGCAGCTGCCGTAATCCTGCTGGTGATTGCGATCATCGCCTTCCGCATTCATTCCGACAGCTCAGGCGAAGAGGGCTCGTCCGCACCGCCGGCGACGGGTAAGCCCTCGGAATCCGTGTCATCAGCGGAACCAGCAGCGCCGAATACGGTCAAGGAGGGGCCCCCGGCCCTTCGTGCCACCCCCCCTGAACATGTTGTTGCCGATGAGGCACGCCAGATCTCGGTCAGACCTAAGTACAAATCACGCAAGCCCAATGTTCCGGCTGCTCCCCTGGTGGTGCCCGGCCAGCTCACCGTGAACTCGACCCCCGAGGGCGCAGAAATCCACGTTGACGACCAAACCGACCCGGGCTGGATAACTCCCTTCAACATGACTGGACTCATGCCCGGATCCCACACGGTTAAGGTGAGCAAGCCAGGCTATTCCTCGGAAACCCGGACGATCGACGTAGCTTCGAACAGCAAGTCATTTCTCGTAGTACAACTGGCGCAAGTCACAGCCACAGCCGTCCTATCCAGCGAGCCAGCAGGAGCGGTCGTTTTCATGGACGGCCGAGACACCGGACATGTGACGCCGGTCCAACTCTCCGTAGACAAGCCCGGCCCTCACACGTTCACGCTGAAGAAGCAGGGATATCTCGAGGAGAACACCACAGCCACGCTGCAATCGGCGCAGACGTTCCACTTCTCACCGACCTTGAAAGTTCTCGGTACAACCGACGACATCAAAATTGGCGGCAAATTCAAGAAAATATTTGGCGGCGGCGATAAAAGCGGCATGACTGCCGTCAGCATCAAGACCCAACCGAAAGGTGCTCAGATCGCCGTTAACAACCGCATCCTGGACAAGCCTTCGCCCGTCGAGTTCTATCTCAATCCGGGCACATATGTCGTTGACGTCACCATGTCTGGTTATCAGAAGGTCCATCGCATCATTGAGGTCCAAAAGGGGACAAAAGTCGCGATGGACGAAACCATGCAGCGGGAATAGCCAGCGCCTGTTGCAGAAGACGTCGGCCCGCTTCTGATCGGAAGCGGGCCGGACTGTTTCAGTACCATTCTACCTTTTGTGTTTCTTTTTCTTCACAATCTCCCACAGAATGTTCTCTCCGTGTCGCTGTGTGAAGAAAGCGCTCGGATGATCCAGGTCCGCCAATGTTCCAGCGATCTGAGACGCGTCCGTGCCTCCGCCTGCTGAGACGTGCAGCCCGGTGGGCTCGTTGTCGCCTTCATTCTGAAACCCAGGAGTTCCAGCGAGCGCTCGGTGATTTTCGGAGCATCACTCCTACCTTCCACCGGGAAGGCCAGCACCCCTGGTTCGGGCCGGTTTTTCGGCGCCTGTCCGCTCATGAGTCGCGTCACTTACTTACCCTTCCCTAGATTCCCCTTTCGGGTACCGTTCAGGCCTTCCTCCGGTCTTCTGGAGGAGTACGCCCTTTGCTGACTTCTGCGGCGTGGTCAGGATGAATCGCTTCCTCCTCAGTCACGGTTCCGTGACCGCCGCAGATCTCCCGCGGTAAGCTCGACCGCCTTCAACGCGCAGCCGCCGGATTTACCACCAGTGCGCTTGATGGATTTGGGCTTCGCAATCCTTTGCTCGCTCGCCCACCACCCTAGGCCTCATATCCGGTTCTTATTCATCGGCTCGCGTCTTTGCTCCACGCTTCTTTCAGGCCCCGCTGCACCCTTGCTGTTCGGCTAACACTTCCCCTTGCCGGGTGTGTAGAGGACTTTCACCTCCCAGTGAGTGCGCCCCTGCCGGGCGCACCAAAGAAAAGCCGCCGGAGCAACCGGCGGCTCAAATCCAAAATCATGCTTGGGAATCAGAAGCCCCACCCGCGATATCCACTGCGGAAATTGGATTCATATCCAGAGCGGTAACCGCTGGTGTACTGCGCCCGGTACGCATTGATATCGCCATACCCCGCGTACCCGTGAGTTCCATGGCTGTCGCCGCGGGGGTAGGGGTTGAAGGGTTTGTGCTCCGCCACATCTTTGCGGGCCTGGTAAACGCCATCCTGGTAGCCAATGTTGTAGCCATTATTTCCGTAATAGCCGCCGCTAGGATATCCGTAGCCCCCGCTGGGGTAGCCGTACCCGCCGCCAGGGTAGCCTGAACCGCCGCGGTTCCAAATCCAGCCCCCGCGATTGTAGTAGCCGTCGTCCCGATCGGGCCGCCAACGCCAGTCGTCGCGGTCATGATCCCTGTGCCACCCGCCGCGATGCTCGCGTTCCCACCGTTCGTGGCGCTCGTGGTCGCGCCAGCGATCATGGTCCCTGTCCCTGTCATGGTGACGGTCGTGCCGCCAATCATCATCGTCATTGTGGTCACGTGCCATTCCCAGGCCGCTGAAAGTCAGCGTCATGATTACCGCCAGTGCTGCCATTCTCATAGTTCGCATGTTTTCCTCCACAGCCCGGGTTTCATCCGTAGCCGCTGAGGGTGGCTTGCCCCTCTGTCGCTGACTCTTCCCGGTCTCTGTGAAATTCGATGCCTCGCAGCTTTGATTTTGCCGCCCGAACGTGGCAACTTTTTTACCCTTAAGCGAACCTTAAATCTTTTCACTGTAATTACTTGCCGAGATGCTAGACTTTCAGTTTGGCTTCAGGAAAGGGCGTATGAAAATCGAAACTGTGGGGGTGGTCGGCGCCGGAACTATGGGCAAGGGAATAGCCCACGTGTTCGCTCGCAGCGGTTTCAAAGTTCTGCTGAGCGACGTGGAGCAGGGCTTTCTCGACCGGGCGCTTCACACCATTGAGAGCAATCTTGGGCGCGAGGTCGCCAAAAACAAGATTACGGCTGCCGACAAGTCCACAGCGCTGGAGCGAATCGTGCCAACGCTGGACCGATCAAAGCTGGCGCAATGCGATTTTCTGATCGAAGCCGCGACAGAGAAATTTGAAATCAAGGCACAGCTCTTCCGGGATCTTGACCGCATCTGCCACCCTGAAGCCATTCTCGCCTCAAATACGTCTTCTATTTCGATAACCAAACTTGCCGCCCTGACGAAACGTCCAGAACGAGTCACCGGCATGCACTTTTTCAATCCTGTCCCGGTGATGAAATTGGTCGAGCTGATTCGAGGGCTGGCGACATCTGACGAAACCTTCAGCACGGTTCGCGATCTGGCCCTGCAATTAGGAAAGACGCCGGTCGAGGTGCATGATGCTCCGGGCTTCGTCTCCAATCGCGTGCTGATGCCATTGCTGAACGAGGCCATGTACGCTGTCATGGAAGGGGTAGCCACACCCGAGGCGGTGGATGAAGTCTTTAAGCTGGGTATGGCTCATCCCATGGGCCCACTCACGCTGGCGGATTTCATTGGCCTCGATGTCTGTCTCGACATCATGCGCGTGCTCCAGGAAGGTCTGGGCGATCCCAAGTACCGTCCCTGTCCCCTGCTGGTCAAAATGGTCGACGCTGGTTGGCTGGGGAAGAAGACTGGCCGAGGCTTCTATAACTACTAGATTCACGAGCACATTCCCCTAAAACCAGCGCCCGTCCTAGCTTTTCACCGACTGCATACAGTAAGAACCCACGCATCCTAAGTACAACCTACGAACCTTCGTCTCGCTTCTCACCTAATGTAGCTTGCCGGAGAAAACACGGTGGCAACGACGGCCGAACTCGGGGAAATCGCGCTCCGCAACGGACGCTCCAGGAAGAAGTACAACGCAATTGTCGCCGCCCTTTCCGGAATTCTGCCTGGTGTGATCTTCGGTTTTCTTCTCCACACTAGTTGGGAACGTTGCCTGATCGGCTTCGCAATTGGGCTGGTCTGGGGCAATGCGTTCGAATACTCTTACCACCGCTGGATGTTGCATCGGCCCCGCGGCGCATTCGCCAAAGGCCATCTCGAACACCACATGAACATCGGAACCGCCGAAGAACCCGAGCACGTGGCTCTCGGCAGGTCTCCGTTGCACATAGCACTCTTATTTGCCAGCAATGGTGTCTTGGTCATTCCCATCGATCTTCTCCTCGGCCTCCACGTCATCCCCGGCATTTTCGTAGGCTGGGCTGTGTACCTGATCGCAGCCGAAGACATCCACTGGCGCATTCACATGAACGGCTGGCTGCCTCCGGGCCTACGCTTTGCGCGGGCGTATCACATGAGCCACCATGATTACTCGAACATGCGGTACAACGTCTTCCTGCCGCTGTTCGACGTGTTGCTGGGAAACAGCGGCCTGCGCCACAAACCTAGCCGCGCCTGAGCATTCGATCACTCCGTTCTTAACGCGTTCATCGGCTCCATAGTGGCTGCCCGGCGCGCCGGTACCACCGCAGCCAGGAAAGCCGCCAAGCCCAGCACCGCAGTTGTCAGCAGCAAGATATTCGGGTCGTAGGGTTTCACTCCGAAAAGCTGGGCGGCCAGCGCGTATCCTCCCAGAATCGTCGCCGGAATGCCAACCACGAGCCCGATGGCGATTTGCCAGAAAGCCCTGCTGAGCACGAGTTTTAGGACCTTAACCCGGTCGGCACCGAGCGCCATGCGAATGCCGATCTCACCGGTGCGGCGCTCTACTGCATACGCGGTCACGCCGTACAGCCCGATCGAGGCCAGCACCAGCGCCAATAACCCAAACAACGAGGTCAGCTTTGCGATCATCCGCGGCTGCGTAAAATTTCCGTCTACCTGCGCGGCAAAGCTCATAAAGTCAATCACCGCCAGATCAGGATTCACCTGCGCGATGGCCTGCCGTACCTGGGACTCAAGGCCAGGCACGTTCGCCGCCGTTCTGATCGCAATGGCATTCAAATAGTGGGAACTATCCTCGAACATGACGAATCGCGGATCATCGTAGGCAATCTTCTGCATACTGGCGAGGAAGAACATGGGAGGAATCTTTTCCGTAAGATCCCGGTATCGCGTGTCTTCGGTTACACCCACGATCTCGAAATTGCCGGCATATTTCACGTCCAGGTCGCCAAAGTGTTTTCCGATAGCGCTCTCATCTTTAAGAAATTTTTTCGCGAATGTCTGATTCACCACCGCGACGGGCCGAGAAGCTTCCGTGTCCTGCTCGGTAATCGCTCGACCTTGCACAATGCGCGTGCCGATAGTATCGAAGTAGCCTTCGCTCACCCGTACCCAGGAAGCGTTGTTCTGATTGCTGTCCGGCGGAGGCGGAGCTTGCCCTTCGATATAGACGGTTTCGCCCCAATTATCCCCCTCCATCGGGCTGTACAGCGAGAAGCTCACCTGCGCAACCCCTGGAATTGCCGCCAGGGTGTCATGAAGCCGCCGGTAAAACGCAGAGAGCTGTCCCGGCTTATATCCGGCCATCTTCGGATCAATATGTGAAATGTGCCGGTTTGACGTCTCGAACCCGAAGTTCTGGTGCTGCATGTTGCGCAGGCTTTGGGTCAGCAATCCCGCGGCACACAGCAAGATCAACGACAGCGCTGCCTGCGCCACAACGAGCGATTCCTGCGTCCACTTGCCGCTGCGCCGGGTGGAGCGGTTCGCCCCCCGCAATGCATCCGCCGGATTAGCCGCCGCGGTCATCCAGGCGGGCACCACGCCGAAAAAGATTCCGGTCAGCAATGCGACACCAAAAGTGAAGCCGAGCACTGGCAGCGAGGGTGTGGTGTCGATGGCCACGTAGTTCTGTTGAAATGCGAGGTGCATGATCAGACGGGTTCCGGCAAACGCAAAGAGAACGCCGACCAGGCCCCCGAGCAGTGCCAGCACCGTGCTTTCGGTGAGCACCTGCCTGATCTGTCGCGCTTGGGACGCGCCTAAAGCCGCCCGGACCGAGGTCTGCTGGGCGCGCGGCAGGGCCCGCGCCAGCATCAGGTTGGCCACATTAGCGCAGGCGATCAGCAGCACAAAGCCGGAAATGATCATCAGCAGGCGCAAATCCGCCTGATACTGGTGGCGCATGTTCTGCACCCCGTTGCCTCCGGGAGACAGATGGAGCGTCTGCTTGGGAACAAGCTCACGTTCGCCGGGCTGGAGCTGGCTCATCGGCCCGAGCAGCCACTGCTGCAGTTCCAACTGCAACTGCGCCTCAATCTTCTTCACGTCGGCGCCAGGTTCAATGCGGCCCATCACGTTCAGCCAATCTCCCATGGGAAGATCCAGGAGGCTGGTTGGGCTGTCGACCAGCGGTTCGTCTGCCAGCGGAATCCAGAAGGCAGGGACACTCTCCATCCGGTCGCCAAAGAAGCCGGGCGGCGCGATTCCCACAACCGTGAAAGGCTGGCTGTTGATGAGGAAGGCGGCGCCTACGACAGAGCGGTCCTGACCATATTTCTGCTGCCACGTGCGATAGCTCATCACCGCAACCGGCTCTGCACCTTTGTGGTCATCCTGCTTATTCAACACCCTCCCGGCAAATGCCCCAATACCAAACGTGGCAAAGTAATTTCCGGAAACAAATTCGCTGCGCTGCGACTCCGAAGCTTGATTGCTCCCGACGCGGCGCACCCCGATCAGGTTGCGTCCGGACTGGAAACCGGCAAGCTCCCTGAAGCCGTGCGTGTTGTCGCGAAAGGTGATGTATTTCTCGTATGAGAAGAGGGACCAGTTGTCCTGCAGTCCACCATTGACGCAGCAATTCTCGACGTCGCCTACACGGTAAAGTTCGCTGGGCTTTGCTACCGGCAAGGACTTCAACAGGACCGCATGTACCAGGGTAAAGATCGCGGTCGTGGCCCCGATCCCTAGCGCCAAGGTCAAAACCGCGGTGGCGGTGAAACCGGCAGCGCTGGCGAACTGTCGCAGGGCGTAGCGGGCATCTTCCATGAGCTGCATGGGTCTTCTCCTCACGGCTTATACGGATCGAGCAGGTGTTAGGTTCAGAGGGAGTTCTGAACAACACCCGGTACGGTGCGTTGCGGCTTAGACGGCAGGTTGCCTGAAATGTGAGCCTCAATTGCTCCGCGATCGCTCGAAAGTCTCCGGCTAACCAAAAAGTTACTATGCCGTCCACAATGTGAGCAGGTATGCTGCCCAGCATGGGAGTTTCCGTCGCGGTGCTGGCCAGCGGCAGCCGGGGAAACTGTGCCCTCCTCTCGAGTTCCAGCACCCGCATTCTCGTCGATGCAGGCATTTCGTGTCGCGAGACCTTCAAACGTCTGAAGGCGGTAGGAGACGAGCCGCGAACTCTTTCGGCCATTCTCATCACTCACGAACATAATGACCACGTATATGGCCTGCTTACACTCGCTAAGAAGCTTGCGGTTCCCGTTTTCATGACGGGAGCCACTCATCACGCCTGGTCAAAAATGATGCGGGACGAGGCGGGGGAAACTCCGCAGCTGAACAGGCTGGAAGTATTCTGGGCGGGAAAAAGCTTCCAGATTGGCGACATGGCTGTCACACCTTTCACCATTCCACATGACGCCGCAGACCCCGTAGGATTCACCTTTCGAGCCGAGGGCGTAAAGGTTGCCATCGCCACTGACCTTGGATATCTGCCACAGAACGTATGCGACCAGCTTCAGGATTGCGATGTGCTGGTGCTCGAATCCAATCATGACACCGAGATGCTTCGTGGCGGACCTTATCCGTGGTCAGTAAAGCAGCGGGTGATGAGCCGGGTTGGCCACCTTTCCAATGAAGATCTCGCGAATTTTTTCAACAGCGATTATGATGGAAGTGCATCCTATGTAGTGCTGGCACACCTCTCCGAGCAGAATAATCATCCCGAACTGGCGCGGAGAGCAGCGGAAAGAGCCTTGGGCCCTCGGCGTACGCTTCTTCAGAATCGTGTGATGCTGGCAACGCAATCGGAAGTCATGGAAGCGATTCGCCTGTAGGCTGTATGAATGAGTGTGTTGATCCGATCGTAGGAAAAATTCTGGCCGGCTGGCGCTATGACATTTCCGGGCTGGCGCCCGAGATGCGCGGCGACTACGAAGACCACTTTAGCTCCTGTGACCATTGCCGCTCTCGCCAGCGGCTGCATCGTGGCATCGACCTGGGATTAATCGCGCTGGCCTCGATTTCTGCGGCCATGTTTCTGCTGGCCTTCGGGGTAATCCGCCATTTCGGACCGCGGCACGCTTTCTGGCTGGAACTGGCAGCTCTGGCTGGCTTCGCTCTTTCCGCCCTGATTTGGTTGGTAGTGGCAGTGGCTACACCCGCACCGGTCGCCTTAGTCGACGCCGCGAAAATCGGCGCGCGCCATGTGCACGACCGTTTGCCGCAGGAGATCCGCGAGCGCCTGCCCGAAGAGCTGAGGGTGAAAATCATCGGATCGTAGTTTCGAGTTATTGCGAGTAGTGCCAATGCAGACTTCCTCGAGATTCTTCATCTGCACCCTGCTGTTGCTGGCAACTGCCAGTCTTTTGTGGGGGCAGCTGCCTCGATTCCAGGCGCACGCCTCCGGTTGCCACTCGCATCCGGCCCCAGCTTCACATCCCATGCCGCAAGGACACCAATGCTGCCAGTCAGGGCATGACTCCGCCGTGCCCCAGAGCGAGCTTGGACACACAGCCTTACAACTGCTCGGCACGTTTGAACGACCGCCGAGTGTTATAGTCTCCACTTCCAGCACTCCACCCCAGCCCCCTGCATTCACTCCCTTACGCTACAGCCCTCTTCGTATCTGATTCTCTCCCAGAGCTCCTCCTACACATATCGTCAGTCTCTCAACTAGCGATGCCATGCAATAGGGAGTCTTTGTGCACAGTCGTTCTGCCCTTCTCGGGATGATTCTGATCACTCACGGATGGCTGGCTTTTGGCCAGGAGCACGATCCCAGCAACCTGCATCCTGCAGAACAGCAGCCGCAAATGCCTGCGGAGCACTCATCCAAGGCATTAGTCGATCTAGTTGAGCATCACGCAGCATCCGGCACCGACGCCGCGCCGGCCTCTGCACCCGAGCACATGATGATGACGATGAAGAAGCGGTGGACAATCATGTTCCACGGCGAGGCCTTTCTCAATGAACTTCAGCAGTCCGGTCCGCGTGGGTTTGACAAGCTCTTCTCGACCAACTGGTTCATGCTGATGGCGCAACACAAAGTCGGGCCGGGCGTGTTCACGCTCAAGGGCATGTTGAGCCTTGAGCCCGCCACCGTCTCGAAAC